>ERZ1370068.5294-contig-4320_pt1 | contig 66825 bp, 105 predicted proteins | sample MGYA00561227_ERZ1370068 | MGnify/ENA primary metagenome ERZ1370068 (study PRJEB38410, sample SAMEA6850437) | metagenome | study: Metagenomic assessment of the ecological functions of the soil: analysis of the soil microbiota associated with the... | reverse complement strand
CGCGCGAGCGGTAGATCGAGACCGAGATTGCGCGCGAGTTCGAGCGCGATCCCGCTGTCTTTGGCGGCGTGCGCGGCGGAGAAAAAGCAGCTGTGCTCGCGGTTCTGCATGTCTTCGCCGTCGGTTTCGAGCACGCGCGAGTTCGCGCCGGTCTGCGAGAAAACTTCGCGCAAGCATCGTTAGGTCGAGACCGAGAGCGGCGCCGAGCCCAAGGCCTTCGGCGAGGCCGGCGGTGTTGATGTTCATCACCATGTTGACCAGCGCTTTCACTTTGGCGGCTTCGCCAGCTTTTCCGACGAAGCGAATCTGGGCGGCAAGCTCCTTCAAAATCGGTTCGGCTTTTCGGAACGCGTCTTCAGTCTCCGCCGCACATCAGATAGAGCTTACCGTCGCGTGCCTGGGTAATGCTCGAGGCCATGCATGCTTCCAGACGATTGCGCGCCGGCTTTGATGCGCCAGCTTTTCGATCTCCATCATGCACTTCCGGCGAGATCGTCTCGCAGTTGACGAACAATTTGCCCCGCGCGTTGACGAGCAAGTTGTCACCAGCTCCGGCAAAGATTTGCCGCATCGCGTTGTCGTCAGTCACCACCGGTGAAGATCACGTCGGACGCTGCCGTGACTTCCGACAAATCCTGCGCGCGCGGCGCAACCAAGCTCGGCAGCAGCAGATGTAGCTGTTGCGGCGGCTCGATTTGTATCGTAAACCGCCGTGACATGAAAACTGCCGATCCTTCAAACCGGCGCGCCATGTTCGCGCCCATTCGGCCAACTCCAACGAATCCGATGTTCATGATGAGATGTAAGATGTTCGATGTTTGATGTTCGATGTATTGACGCGGATTTGCGGCCACTGGCAAGGATTGCTGTCAGTTCGTCAGCTTCTTTGAGCAAAGAGACAGCTCGTCTTCAGGAACGAGTTTGCCATCGCGGACCAGCTCGAGCCAATACAGGCTTTCGTCCGCTTCTTCTAACGCAATCCGAGCTTGGCTGCAAATTCTGCTCGTGATCGCGCACGGCATGCGCTGCGATAGTTTGCGCCAACAGAAGTAGCTGCTCGAACGAGCTGGCTGGAAATCGCGCGACCGGCAGCCGAGTGCGGCAGCGCATCCGCGAGTTTCAGCACGCGCAGTGCAAACTGTTTTGTTCGATCTTGCAGCTCACGTTTGTCCATCTGCTGCTACATCTTACATCGAACGTCTCACATCAAACATCAAAGCTTGCCTGCAAAAACGGGTTGTGCTGTTTCTCCTCGCCGACCGTCGTCATCGGGCCGTGTCCGGGGCAGATGATGGTTTCGTCTGGCAACGTCAGGATTTTCTCGAGGTTGTTTTGTAAGGCATCGCGATACGACACGTTGCCGCCGCCCATCGAGCCGGCAAAAAGCGAATCGCCTACGATGGCGATTGGACGCGCGAGCCCGGTCACGACGTACGTCATACCGCCAGGGGAATGACCCCACGTCAGGCGCGTATCGATTTGCAAATTTCCAAGCCGAAACTTTTTCCCTCGTCGATGGGCTCCGCGCCAGGCACTGGTTCGCGCGCCGGGGTAAAAACATCTGCGCCGGTTTCTTCGCGGAGACCCGGCAGATCCGCGACGTGATCGGGGTGTGCGTGCGTCAGCAGAATCAGTTGCACGTCCAGCTTGTGGTGCTTCGCAGAGCGCACCATCTCTCTGGAATCAGCTCCAGTATCGAAGGCTGCGGCCACGCGCTTCGCCGGGTCCCACACAAGATAAGCGTTAACGGCCATGCCGTTGTAATCGGTGGTGAATTGCGCGAGGCCGTCCAACGATTCGATTTTGTTTGGACGCCATTCGCCTTGCGCAATTTCGCCAAGGGCGCGCCCGTCCAGGCCAAGAACCGGCGCAACGCTCAGCAGCGCCGATTCGTCGAAATCGCCATCACGCAGTTGCCGAATTGTCTGCGCACTTAGACCCAGCTTTTTCGGCCAGCTCTGAATCGGAAATGCCGAGGCCACGTTGCGCTTTTCCGATGATGTCGGCGGCGTTGTCTTCGAGTGGAATCATATTGGTTAAGCGTTTATCAGTTGCGTTGCCGGCGCAACGCGCAAACTGACAATCGAATCCAACGCCAATTTCTCAAGCGTTGGCGCAACCGTCGGCAACAGTGAACGATTTGTTCGTTTCCTTTTCCATCGATGTGATTGCGACGTTATTGATTCCGCACGGAACAATATGATCAAAAGACGAGAGATCGCCGCACACGTTCAACGCGAACCCGTGCATGGTGATCCAATGGCGAACGCCGACGCCGATCGAAGCGATCTTGCGATTTTCGACCCAAACTCCTGTAAGCGATTCGCGTCGCTGCGCGGCAATGTCGTATCGGGCGAGAAGATCGATGAGCAGTTGCTCCAGCCAGCGCAGGTATTTGTGCAAATCCTGGCCGCATCGACGCAGGTCGATAATCGGATAACCCATCAATTGGCCCGGCCCGTGATACGTCGCCTGACCGCCGCGGTTGATTGAAAAGAGCGGATGCGGCAAATGCGCGCTGCCTAATTCGCCATCCCGACTTGGTCGGGATCCTGTGGCGGACAAGCTCGATCGATCAGGCGTGCGCCCAATCGTGTAAACCGGTTCGTGTTCGAGAAGAAGCAGCTGATCTTCCAGCGACGCGTCCTCCCTTTTTCGCAACAAGTTCTTCCTGCAAGTGCGAGTGCACGTGCGAACTCCATTCGGCCGAGCCAGCGCACATTGAGGTAGGGTCGGCGCGCTGCGCCGACTCGGACGCTTTCGGGACAGCGCGGCGTCCCTACCAATCCCTCCATTCATATTTGCATTCCTCCCGGAAGACCACGCGCCGCTGCTTCGTGCATGCGCAGATGAGTAAGCGCGATCGCCAGCGCGTCTGCGGCGTCGGCATCCGGCGTTTCGGTTAGACCAAGCAGCACGCGCACCATGAACGCGACCTGATTTTTGCCGGCGCCGCCGCGACCCACTGCGGATTGCTTGATTCGTTTTGGCGAATATTCGAATACCGGCAATCCGCTTTCGGCAGCGGCCAGAATGGCGCGCGCCGCGCGCCGCGCCGAGAATGATGGCGGTCTTATAGCTTTGCACGTAAATGACCGACTCGAGCGCGCAACAATCCGGTGCGTGTTCGCGAATCAATTCGGCGAGCCGATCGCGGATGCAGACCAGGCAGGATGAGGGACGCATTGCGCTTTTGTTGTGGATGGTTCCGAAATAAACAGACTGCGGTTTGCCATTGTTTGCGTCGACGATTGCGACACCGGTGTTGCGCAGAGAAGCGTCGATGGCGAGCACGCGCATTTACGCAAGCTTAAAATCGCGCAGCGCGTGTTCAACCCCGAAAGCTGGCACGTCTGTGTTTGGCAGGTGTTTAGCGCCAACGGCGCGTCTCATGGCAAGTCCGCCACAGGACGGATTCGCCGTGGCGAACCTGGGGCAACCCGAAAGCTTTCGGGGCTGAAAGCGCGATTCACTTTCGACACGAGTTCGATGATCGGCGGCTGGTTGAACCGCGCTTTCAGCGCTTGTTGCTGCTGTAATCGAATCCCTGGGGCGACGCCCCAGGCTGAAGTTGAAGTCGCGCCTTCGGCGCTAAACACCTTACCGGAAGGGAGAGGTGCGCCAAAACGACGGATTCGCGTTCAACATGGAATCGACAAATTCGAAAGCAACGGTTTTACTCGCGCAGGTAAGCAATGGAGACGGCGACGAACAATACAGTCAGGCTTTCTGTCGTTATCGTAGTGATCATGTTTGCCATGCTCGCGAGCGGTCCAAGATCGTTCGCGACGACAAAAGGTTTAAGCCAAATCGTGACGCCGGATTTGGAACCGCAAGGCGACTTTTCGTTGAGTTTCCAAATCCAGGACAAGCGGATTGCGAACCCGTATCAATTGCAAGCGCGAGCTGGGCCTCACTGATTGGGGTGAGGTAGCAGTGTTTCGCGGGTTCCAGCCTGACGAATGGATCTTCGGCACGGAGATCGGGTTGTTAAGGAAAGAGCCTTATCTCCTTTCGATTGGGTTCATAAATTGGTCGCCGCACCTCGATGTAGATCCTCAGCCTTTTATCGAAGCTGGCTATTGGGGAGAACATAACAAAGTGTGCGCCGGCTTCATTCATGCCGGCTACAAAAACGAAGCCATCCTCGGCTACGCCTACGACTTTAACGAGAGGTGGCGGTTACAGGTGGATTGGCAAAGCGGCTCCGAAAATTCATCGACGATCGGCTTCACTTGCAACGTCACACCGGATTTCCAGTTCAATCCCGCGCTGTACGTCAACAACGGCCCGAATCACGACTTGTTTGGTTATGTAGTTTTCACATACACGTTTCATGTCTGGGGCAAGAAAGACACGCAGGCGCCAGCAAAACGCACCGACCGCGTTGCAGGCGCAAAATAATGTCTAAAAACCCCAAGTCTCCCCGAAGTCGGATCAGCGCCGGTCTGCTTATGTTTCGGCGCAGGAATGATGAAATAGAAGTTCTGCTGGCGCACCCCGGCGGACCGTTCTTCGTCCGCAAAGATGACGACGTATGGACAATTCCAAAAGGTGAAGCAGCTCCCGGAGAAGATTTACTGACGCGCGCTCAAATTGAATTTGAAGAGGAAGTAGGATTCCGTCCCGAAAATGTTCAGCAATGGATTGAGCTCGGCTGGATCCAGCAAAAAGGCGGCAAGATTGTGCACGCCTGGGCGTTTGAAGGAGATTTGCCGGAACCGTTCGAGTGCAAATCAAATCTGTTCGAACTGGAATGGCCGCCGCGCTCGGGCAAATACCAAAAATTTCCAGAGGTCGATCAGGCGTGCTTCTTCTCCGACAAAGCCGCCAGACGCAAATTAAAGTCCAGACAGGTTCCTTTTCTTGATCGTTTGCGCGCTGCTCTTGCCGATCGAAACACGGATCCAATCAGGTCGTGATCGCGCTGAGGACAACGCACGCTACAGACGCTACGAAGACGGAATCGACAATGCCACGCAGAAGCGGTTTAATTCGGCAGCGAATCCCGATGAGCACCGCACCACTGGTCTGCCACGTTTGTAAAAAGTCGAAGTCGCCAAACAGCGGAATGATCGCCGAATTGATTCGGCCGTCTCTGCTGGAGTTCATCAAAAGAAAGTGCCCGACCTCGACAGTCAAAGCGTTCATCTGCTTCGAAGATCTGGGCGAGTTTCGGAAGGATTACGTCAAGGAAGTCTTGGAAGACGAGATCGGCGAGCTTTCCGCGCTCGACCAGGAAGTCATCGAAAGCCTGGAACAGCATGAGATTCTTTCGAGCGACATCATTAAACAGTTCGAAAGGAAACTCACGTTTGGCGAGCGACTCTCCGACCGGATCGCCGAATTTGGCGGCAGCTGGAAATTTCTGATCACGTTTGGGGCGGTGATCCTCATCTGGATCGCCATCAACGCCATCATGCTCGCGACACGCGCGTTCGACCCGTATCCATTTATATTGCTAAATCTGGTCCTCTCCTGCCTGGCTGCGGTGCAGGCGCCGGTTATCATGATGAGTCAAAACCGTTCCGAGGCGCGCGACCGGTTGCGGGCGGAAAATGATTACAAGGTGAATTTGAAAGCGGAGCTCGAGATCCGGCATTTGCACGAGAAACTCGATCACCTCTTGCGCCGTCAGTATAACCGGTTATTTGAAATTCAGCAGATCCAGATAGAGCTGCTTCAAGAAATCGGGCGCCACAAACGGTAGCCGTTTTCGTTTTTTGGGAATCAGGGATTAATCACTACAACGGGAGGTAATTCATGTTCAGGGGTAAAACAGTTCATCTCTTCTTGTCGCTCGTTTTCTGCTCGAGCGTAACCGTGTTTGGTCAATGGTCCGCTGCGAATTCGGGAACAACGAACAACTTGAACGGCGCCTATCTGCTCGATTCAGGAATCGCTTTCGTAGTCGGCGATGCCGGCACGATTTTGAAAAGCACCGATGCCGGAGCGACGTGGGCGCCGCTTCTGTCGGGAACAACAAACATTTTGCACGCGGTGTATTTTTTGATGGTAATCAGGGCGTCGCAGTTGGAGACCAGGGATTGATTCTGCGTACCACCGACGGAGGGGCGATGTGGCAGAGCGTGGCGAGCGGCGTGGAGGACGCGCTTAGATCCGTTTTCTTTAGTGGGGCAAACGGAATTTCGGGCGGCGATTCGCAAACGATTCTCTACTCGACTGACTCCGGCGCCTCGTGGCAAATCAGCCAAAGCGGGTTTTTCGGCGGCGGTTTTCCAGGCGCTCATATGCTGAGTCCAAGCATAGGGTTTGTGGCCGGACAAAATTCGATCTTTCAACCTTTGGTGGGGGCTACGACCGATGGCGGTGCCAATTGGGAGTTTCACGCATTTTATTTTGATAAAAACGAAGGCGGTTGCACCGACGTCCGTTTCCTCGATGTAAATATCGGTGTCGTCTCAGGGTTCGTTTTTGACGGGAGAGGCGCGATTGCGAGGACCACCGACGGCGGCATGAATTGGTCAACACTATTCTTCGATCAGCCAATAGAGGGCGTTGATTTCCCAGTAACAAATACAACAAACGTTGGGTTTGCGGTGGGCTGGGGCGGACGAATCTTGCACACCACAAATATGGGAATCGCCTGGACCGACCAGACCAGTGGGACGTCCGCCAATCTCAACGACGTTTCCTTCGCCACCGACGGGTTGCGAGGGATCGCAGTTGGCGACAGCGGCACGATCCTGTGGACCGCAAACGGCGGCGCGACCATCGCCCACTCCCACGCCAACGGCAACTGCGACACCGACGGCGACGGCTTCGACCACGCCGAGCCCGACTCCAAGAGCGACTCCAGTCGCACGGCCGCGTCCGACACCCGCGCCTCGCCCGACACTTTAAGTTCTGTCGCGGCCTCGCGGACGGTGATTTTAGCGAGGGAGGGGATCAGTGCTACCGGCGCGGTGCTAAACCACGTTCACACGGTTCTATTGAATCGCTTGGCTTCCGGCCCACACTTCGCTAGTAACAGGTCTGTTACCTTTTATTGCAACGGTTGATAGGTTTTGCCGCTGTTGCTTAAAGATTCTGCTTGCCTTTTTCGCAGGCGCCTGCGCAATATTCCGGTTACTGAATCGCAGAGCGTCAGCTGCGTTTCGACCCAACGAAATCCCGAATGCTGGCGCGTAAAAGAACAACAATATGAAAATATCTAATGCAGCACGGTTGATTTTTGGCTCGCGGCCATTTTTGCGATTGGAATTTTAGTGCGGGCTGAATCCAGCGAGAAGCGAGCAAATACGGCGAACACGAAGAGCGCGTTCTTGCGCATTGTCGATCAAAACGGTCGGCCGGCTGTCAGTGGCGTGCCATCGGCTACCAGCCAGATTGTCGACGTGACGGTGGGGCCTGACTTCGCGTTTCACCCGGACACAGTCAATATTTCCGTAGGCGACACGGTCCGGTGGACGTGGGCCGGTAGCGGCCACAGCGTCAGCAGTGGTCCTCATTGCGTCCCCGATTCGCAGTTTTGTTCGCCTAACGACACGGGTTGTTTCCGGGGACTCTTTCCAACACCGGGACTGTTTATCAGCACACATTTAACACGCCTGGAAGTTATTCCTACATCTGCATCGCGCACTGTTCTATCGGCATGGCCGGCGTGGTCAATGTGACGGGTAGTTGCGCACAGTCGGGCTGGTCAGCGGCAGCGCCCCTGCCAACTCCGGGTGTCCGACTGGCTGGCGTTTATTTCCCGGCCAACGGGAAGTTTTACGCCATGGGCGGTCGCGCCTCCGACACAGCTGGCAACGAGTTCACTCATCCGTTTGAATACGATCCGAACACCAATACTTGGACGACCAAGGCAGCCACCTATCCCGACAACCTGGTGAACAACATAGCTTGCGGCGTGCTCACCGACGCCGGGACGCCGTACATCTATTGTGCGGGCGGCTCGGTCGTCTCCACCCCACGGTCACGACCGGTCGCGTCTTCCGCTATAATCCTGTGACGGATACGATCAGTCCAGTGGCCGCTCCGTGGCCGGCTGCTGGGACAACTGTTATTCCAGGCGGCTTCACCGTGTTTCAGAACAAGCTGTACATTCTCGGCGGATTCGACACCGTCACGGGCGGAGGGCAAGGGATAAACCAGATCTGGGAGTTTACTCCGTCGCCGGCGGCCTGGGTGCAGAAGCCCACTGTTCTCCCTGTTCCGCTGGGTTACATACCCACCACGACCATCGGCAGCCTCATCTATACGGGTGGGGGCAGCGATATTACGGCTGGTCTTCTTACCGATACGACCAACTCCTTTGTTTATAACCCGGTGGCGAATACGATCGGCACGATTACCGCCATACCGCGAGCGACAGGAGAGACGCGGGCGCTTAACTTCAACGGCAAAATGCTCGTGATGGGCGGTGGAAGAACCGCGCCCAATCCATCCAACGAAGTGGATGCTTATGATCCTGTCGCGAACAGTTGGGCGGTAAATTCTCCCGTTCCAGCGTTCGCCAACGCGCGGCGCAACTTCCCCACCGACACTGACGGCACGACTCGGATTTGGCTGGCAGGCGGCTATGATAGCTGACGGTATCCACCACAGACTTGGCAGAACGGTTCTGCCAGGGAGGTGGCACGCCGACTCCAACGCCAACGGCAACAGCAACGGCAACGGCTACTGCGACGGCAACCGCAACAGCAACTGCCACGGCAACAGCCACAGCTACGGCTACAGCTACGGCTACGGCTACGGCTACCGGCAACGCCTAGCTGCGACTGCGACGGCCACCGCCACAGCATCCCCAACGGCGACACTACCACCAGGAGTTCGACCTACGCCAACACCGCGCGCTCGGCCAACACCACCGCCACGCCCATAAGGGCTGTAGCCGCTTCGCTGCCTGCCACGCCGAAGCTCCGCGAAGGCGGGTGCGAAGCGCAAGGCTGCGACGATTGTAAGGTGCGGTTGACACGCGTCTCACAGAGACGCGGCTACAGCGGCATTCTATTTGTTGACTCGACAAGCGCCGCTCGGAAAAAATCAGTCACTGATTACCGATAAATCGAACGTTTCTTCCTCGGCAAAAAAACTTCTGCTTGCCTTCTTCGCAAGCGCCTGCGCAATATCCGGGGCACTGAACCGGAGAGCGTCAGCTGCGATTCGACACAACGAAATCCCGAATGCTGGCGCGTAGAAGAGGACCAACAGTATGAAAATATCTAATGCAGCACGGTTGATTTTTGGCTCGCGGCCATTTTAGCGATTGGAATTTTAGTGCGGGCTGAATCCAGCGAGAAGCGAGCAAATATCGCGAACACGAAGAGCGCGCCCTTGCGCATTGTCGATCAAAACGGTCGGCCGGCTGTCAGTGGCGTGCCATCGGCTACCAGCCAGATTGTCGACGTGGCGGTGGGGCCGGGTTTCGCATTTGCGCCCGGACACTGGTCAACATCTCGGTCGGTGACACGGTGCGGTGGACCTGGGCCAGTAGCGGACACAGCGTCAGCAGTGGTCCTCAGTGCTTCGCGGATTCGCAATTTTGTTCGCCTAACGACATGGCTTGTTTCCCAGGGACTCTTTCCAACGCCGGCACTGTTTATCAGCACACGTTTAATACGCCTGGTAGTTATTCCTACATCTGCTTCTGCAGCACTGTTTTCTTGGCATGGCCGGCGTGGTCAATGTGACGGGTAGTTGCGGACAGTCGGGCTGGTCTGCCGGTCCGGACATGCCTACCCCGTTAGTTAGAGCGGTTGGCGTTTATTTCCAGCCTGCTGGTAACTTCTACACTGTGGGCGGTCGCACCTCGGACACGGCAGGGTCTGACTTCCAGCACGTCCTTCAATACTCGCCTGGTTCCAACAGCTGGACGCAGAAGGGTGTGACATTGCCCGACAACCAGATGAACAACATGGCTTGCGGCGTGTTAACCGTTTCAGGGACGCCTTCCATCTATTGCGTGGGCGGTTCTGCTGCCGGGCAGACCACAGCCACCGGCCGCGTATTCTCCTACAACCCGGTTACCGACACGGCGACCACCTTGACCGGAGACGATTGGCCGGGTGCCATGGGAACGATTCTACCCGGTGGATTTACGGTGGCTAACAACAAGCTCTACATCCTGGGCGGGTTCAACATCAACGTAGCGTCCATCAACCAGATCTGGGAGTTTGATCCCACCGCTTGCCGGTAGGCTCCAAGTGGATACAGAAGACAAACACGCCAGTGGGGATCATGTATGCGCCCACCTGCACCATCAACGGAATCATCTATGTGGGAGGAGCATCGGATTACCAGGGTGGCACAGTGGTGGACACCACCAACTCCGTTCAGCTTCGATCCACTAGCTAACACCATTGGCACGATTGCGGCGATACCGCGAGCCACTGGGGAAACGCAGAGGGCTTAACTTCAACGGCAGGATGCTATGTGATGGGTGGAGGCCGAGTGGCGCCCAATCCTTCCAACGAAGTCGACGTCTATGATCCGGGCACGAACAGCTGGAGCACAGGCTTGCTCCGTTCAACCATGCGCGGCGCAACTTCCCGACCGATACTGACGGCACTACACACATCTGGCTATCAGGCGGCTACGATGTTGACGGCATAACACCGTTGGCGTCGATGGAAATCTTCTGCCAAGGCGGCGGAACGCCAACGCCAACACCGACGGCAACGCTGCCACAGCAACGCAACAGCTACAGCGTACTGCAACGGCAACAGCTACTGTCACTGGAAGTCCAACAGCAACGGCGACTGCTGACAGCCACTGCGCACTGCCACAGCTACGGCCACGGCTACGGCTACGGCTACGGCTACGGCTACTGCTACGGAACGCCTACTGCGACACCAACACCGGCCCCGGTGTTCGGTTGTTGCCAGATTGGTCCGGAAGTTGCGCCGGGCCAATTACGCGCCAGCAGTGTGAGCAGCTGGGCGGACGATTCTTCCGTAACGCAGTGTGCGATCCCTTGCAGGGTCTGCATCACCGTGCATCCGACGCCACGGCCCCGTCCGACGCCAGCGCCTCGTCCGTAGCGCCCATAGCCGCCGCTTCGCTGCCTGCCACGCCGAAGCTCCGCGAAGGCGGGTGCGAAGCGCAAGCCACGATTGCAAGTGCGGTTGACGCGCGTCTCACAGAGACGCGGCTACAGCGGCATTCTATTTGATGGCTCGACCAGCGCTCCGTTGCGACAGGAGCGTAAGGTCGAGATTCCCATCGGCTCGCCAGATCAAAAACGAGCCGTGAGCGACTGTGGCGTCCGCAGTTCTTCTGCTGCAAACAAGCTGCTCTATGGTGGGGCAGGCCGGGGCGTCTGCGTCCGCCTGCAGACGTTCTTTGCGTCATTCAAATATCCAAAAGCACTCTCGCCTTCCAGCCGCCTTCCGTTCGCTCGACAGAGAAATCGTGAAGCGTCACCGCTTTCACGTCTGCGCGTTGATGATGCCGTTCCGCATCGAGCGGTTCGCCCTCGGCTGTTGCCTTCACAAAATAATTTTCGTCTTTCTCGGCTATTTGCACCTCTCGGATGCGCAGCAGCAAACGCTCGGCGTCTTTGAGAAAGATCAGCTCCTGCAGCAGATCGAACAGCAACATGTCGAGCTTGTCGTTCGAGAGCTCGATCTGGCGTGTCTCGCGCGGCTGAATCGCCTCGATGTTGTCGATCATCACGTTCGTCGTCGCGTCCGCAGCGTCGCGAAACAATTCCGCCAAATCGCGCCCGGTCGCTTCAAAGGCGATATCGGCGGTGCCGAATTCCTCGAGATATTCGTAGGGCATGATGCAGCAATGACGAAATCCGAATGCCGAATGCCGAATCGAAGTCCGAATGACGAACTCGTAGAGCGTGCTGAATGTCAGACGCATCGGCGTTCGCAGAACGCCCTACGTCATTCGTGCTTCGTCATTCCTTCGAATTCGACATTCGTGCTTCGTCATTTGGTAACGTGCATCCATCGATGCACCGAGAATCGCTGATCTTTCCGCGTCGAGTTTTTTGCCGATGAAAACGAGCTCCGTCCGCTCCGACCTCAAATGGCTCCAGTTCCCAGCGGCCCGCCACGAAATTGAAAAGCTGCGCGCCATCGGCGAAGCGGATGAAACCCTTCGCGCGAACCACGCTCGCCGGCAGGCCATTTGCAAAGCCTTCGAAACAATCGCGCGAAAAAATTTTGCTGGAAGTGAATGCGAAAGATTCGAATTCAGGCTGATGCCGGTGTTCCGGCGGTGCGATTTTTCTCTCGCGTCCAATTCCAAACAACAGTTCCGGATCAATCCTGCAACGCTCGGTGCGAACAATTGCCGCGGTCGGATTGATTTCCCGCAGTTTCGTTTCAAGCGGCTCGACCTGCCCCGGCTCGATGAGATCGATCTTGTTCAGCAGCAAGATGTCTGCGCCTTCGATTTGCAGACGGGTCGTGTGGCCCAGTTCCGGGAAACGAATAAGCATGTCCGCGTCGATGACTGAAACCACGCCGTCGAGCCGGCATTGCGGCAGCGCTTCCTGGATGTTGAACACGAGCGCTTCAGGTTCGGCGAGCCCGGTCGTCTCGACCACAATCCTCTCGGGCGCGATCTTCTCGATGATCTCGTTCACCGCCGCTTCGAATTCCCGAGCAACGAGCAACAAACGCAGCCGCCGCCGAGCTCGGCGATTCGCACGTTTTTGCCTTCAATGACTTTCGTGTCGATCGCGATCTCGCCGAACTCATTCATCACGATCGCGATTTTCCCAGCGTTGCACCGCGAGAATATGACGGAGCAAGGTCGTCTTGCCGCTGCCGAGCGGACCGGTGATTAATGTGATTGGAGTGCGAAGCATGTCTAAAATGACGAAATCCGAATGACGAATGCCGAAGGAAATCCGAATGACGAAATCCGAAATGGCTCGCCGCGTCTAGCGCAAGGCTTTGTCATTCGTGCTTCGTCATTAATTCGTCATTCGTCATTCGAGCTTCGTCATTCGACTTCATCCTTTCACATTCCCAATCGGCGTGAATCGCGCGACCGGCTTGCTAATCCCTGCCAACTCGGTCGCTGCGATTACCTCATCAATATCTTTGTAAGCGCCACCTGCTTCCTCCGCGAGACCTGCCCATGAGGTGCTGCGAACGTAAATGCCGCGCGCTTCGAGATCGCGCTGAAGTTGTTTACCGTTCCATTGTTTGCGCGCCTTGGTGCGGCTCATCGTGCGGCCGCTCCCGTGCGCTGTGCTAAAGAAAGTTCCGGAGCCTGAACTTGTGCCCACGAGTAGATAGGAGCCAGTCTCCATGCTGCCGCCGATGATCACCGGCTGGCCTGTCTCGCGATAGCGCGCGGGCAACTCGTCGTGCCCCGGACCGAACGCGCGCGTCGAGCCTTTGCGATGCACGAGCAATGTCTTTTCCCTTCCATCGACCACGTGCCGTTCCAGTTTTGCGGTGTTATGTGAGACGTCGTAAACCACGCGCATCCCGAGGTCTTCAGCGCTGCGGCCGAAAATTTCGGAAAAACTTCGCGGATCCGGTGAAGAATTACCTGCCGGTTGGCGAACGACATGTTCAATCCGCATTTCATCGCGGCGAAATAATCGCGGCCTTCCGGTGAATCGAACGGCGCGCACGCGAGTTCGCGATCCAAAATTTTGATGCCGTACTTCGGCTCCATCACTTTCAAGAACTTCAGGAGATAATCCGTGGCGACCTGATGTCCGAAGCCGCGGCTGCCGCAGTGAAACATCACCACGATCTGGTTCGGAATCGTGATCCCGAATTTCTTCGCGAGCTCCTTGTCGCGCACGTCCTCTGGCCGCGCGACCTGCACCTCCAGGTAATGATTGCCGCTGCCGAGCGTGCCGACCTGGTTGTAGCCGCGCTCAACTGCGCGCTCGCTGATTTTCGATGCGTCGGCGCCTGCGATGCAACCGTTCTCCTCGGTAAACTCCAGATCTTCCTGCCAGCCCAGATCGCGCTCGACGCACCAACGCGCACCTTGCTCCACCAAGTCTCGAAATTCGTTATGCGATAGTTTGAGGAATCCGTGAGTGCCAACGCCCGCCGGCACGCGTTGAAAAAGGCGATCGACGATTTCTTTCAAGCGCGGTTGCACATCTTCCAGTGTCAGGTTCGTGGTGATGAGGCGCATGCCGCAGTTGATGTCGAACCCGATGCCGCCAGGCGAGATCACGCCGCCTTCGTGCACATCCATGGCAGCGACACCGCCGATGGGAAATCCATAACCGCTGTGGCCATCCGGCATGCAAAGCGCGTAGCGCGCGATTCCCGGTAAAGTGGCGACGTTACTAATCTGCTGGTAAACCGCTTCGTCCATTTCGCGCACCAGTTTTTCCGTCGCGATGATCCGCGCCGGCACGCGCATGCCTTGCTTGTAACTCGCGAGGCAGTTCCCAAACCGTGTCAGAAATTTTTTGCAGGTTATCGATGATGGCCATGCGTCTTGCGTGTCATCAAAAGATCGTTTTTGATCGCGTGGAAAGTCTTGCTGGAAGGACTCTCAACATCCAACGCTCACGCTCTATGGCCAATTTGGACTCGACATTTCCGCCGTTTTGATTAAAAAGGCTGCCTCACAAAGCTCACGTTTTTGTGATCCATGAAGAGATTCACTTTTCGGTCCGCCTTCTTTAGTCCGCGCCGTCTTAATCGCTCTGCTTCTTTGCGCAGCCGCTGCTGGCCTGACGTCGAGCGGCACGCTGCTGGCATTGTCTCAGCACGAACTGCCCGGGAGGGTTCAAAGAACGCTGACTCTTCAAGAGCGTGTGTCGTATCAACGCGCTATCGAAGAAGTTTACTGGCGTCATCGCATCTGGCCAAAAGAGCGTCCCGATCCGAAGCCGTCACTCGATGCGGTGATGTCTCAGGCGCAACTGGAAAAGAAAGTCAAAGACTATCTGCGCAACTCACAAGCGCTGGCGGATTACTGGCAACGACCCATCACTGCCCAGCAGTTACAAGCTGAGATGGATCGCATGGCACAAAACACCAGGCAGCCAGAAGTGCTGCAGGAACTCTTTGAAGCGCTCGGGAACGATCCCGTTTGTCATTGCGGAGTGTCTCGCAAGGCCCATGCTAGCTGAGCGTCTGCTCGCGCACCCGGCGGTCGAGCGAGTGAAACAACAGAGCCGAACGTTTGATCCGACGCGTCGCTGCTGGCGCTAACTACACCCTTCCCAGCAATATCGGGTGGCGCATGCATTGAGGATACGTGGACTCCAACCAACCTCACCGGCGCCCCGATCCCCGAGAGTCTCACACGGCAGTCTGGACCGGCAGCGAGATGATCGTCTGGGGCGGAGACGACTGTCGCTCTGGCAAATTCGTCGAACACTGGCGGCGAGATACAATCTCGGTCACTGATACTTGGACAGCCACCAGCACGACCAACGCGCCCTCTCCCCGATCTATTCACACGGCAGTATGGACTGGCAGTGAAATGATTGTCTGGGGCGGAAACGATGAAAACTCTCAGCCGTCTGAATACCGGCGGAAGATACAATCCTGGCACTGGATAGTTGGACAGCCACCAGCACGACCAACGCGCCCAGCTGCCCGGATCGGTCACACGGCAGTCTGGACCGGCAGCGAAATGATCGTCTGGGGCGGACGGACTATCATGCGTCAATAATTCGAACACCGGCGGGAGATACAATCCCGGCACGGACAGTTGGACAGCCACCAGCACCACCAACGCGCCCGATGCCCGGAGCAGCCACACGGCAGTGTGGACTGGCAGTGAAATGATCGTCTGGGGTGGCGATGATAACTCGTAGCTATTGAACACCGGCGGCAGATACAATCCCGGCACGGATAGTTGGACAGCCACCAGCACGACGAACGCCCCCGAAGGTCGTGCAGACTTCACAGGCAGTCTGGACTGGCAGTGAAATGATCGTCTGGGGCGGCTTGTCGACCTCGTCCCCCTTGCTCAACAGCGGCGGACGATACAATCCAAACACGGATACTTGGGTGGCCACAACCACCGTCAATGCGCCCTCTCCCCGATATGGTCACACGGCAGTATGGACTGGCGACTGAAATGATCGTCTGGGGGTGGAATTGACTTACGGCATCCCTCCTCTGTTTTTCAACACAGGCGGTAGATATAATCCCATTACAGATAGTTGGATAGCTACCAGCACGACCAACGCGCCTACGGGCCGATTTCGTCACACCGCGGTATGGTCTGGCAGTAAAATGATCGTGTGGGGAGGCTTTGGTCAACTCGGGACTTTGAACACCGGTGGAAGATACTGCGTACGATCACCTATACCTTGCATCGGGAGATGTAGCCCTACACCCAGGCCGCGTCCAAGTCCGCATCAGCGTCCGACGCCGCCACCGAGCATTGACGGCACCGGACGATCACTGGTAGCCCTAAACACCGGACGTTTTCTGCACACGGCAACCTTACTGCCGAGTGGGCTGGTCCTGGTTGTTGGAGGAATTGACCCTCGATGACACTCTTCGCAGCGCGGAGCTGTACGACCCGGCTAGTGGAAGTTGGACGTCCACCGGAAGTCTTAACACGGGACGCTTTCTACACACAGCGACGTTGCTAGCCAACGGCAAAGTGCTCGTCGCAGGGGGTAATTTTGGCAACGGGAGTCTGGCAAGCGCGGAGTTATACGACCCGGCCACAGGCACCTGGACGTTCACTGGTAGCCTTAACACCGCACGTGAAGAGCACACAGCCACCTTGTTACCTGGCGGAAAGGTGCTAGTTGCCGCCGGGAGAGGTAGCAACGCGTTTCCTTCGCAACCGCGGAACTGTACGATCCGCTTAGCGGGACCTGGACGGCCACCGGCGATCTCAACACCGCGCGGGAGCTTCACACGGCGACATTGCTCCCTAACGGAAAGGTGCTGGTTGCCGGCGGAATTGATACTACTTTCAACGGAACTGCGAGCGCGGAGCTTTACGACCCGGCAAACGGGACATGGACCGTCACAGGTAACCTTAACACAGCACGCGCGGGTCACACGGCGACCTTGCTGCCTAATGGCATGACACTGGTCACCGGCGAGTGGCAACGACAGTTTACCGACCGCCGAACTGCACGATTCAGCGAGCGGGACCTGGACTGTGACGGGCAGTCTCAACACCGAGCACGCGGTGAGCACACGGCCACCTTACTGCCCAACGGCATGGTCCCTTGTTGCAGGGGATTGGGTAGCACAAGCTTCTCCACGCGCGCCGAACTGTACGACACGACGAGCGGGACCTGGACGTTTACCGGTAGCTCTGAACAATGCGCGTGGCGGGCACACAGCGACTTTGCTACCAAACGGGATGGTGCTGGCTGCCGGAGGCGAAGGTTCTGCAACGATACTAACAAGTGCAGAACTGTACCACGCCCCCACGCGTACGCCTACAGCAGAACCGCTAGCCCATATACCTACACCGACACTTGCATCGGGAGATGTGAACTCAACACCAAGGCCGCGTCCAACTCCAGTCGCCACGTCCAACTCCTATTTGCCTGCGCCTAACGATTGCTGACCAGTTTGCGGCGCACCGCAATGTCGGCTGCGAGAATCTGATCAATGGTGGCGTTCACCGGCTTTGCCCACGCCTCTCCTGATTCGCTGTTGTAATGAATCCCGTCGCCACCGGTTTTGCCCAAGACATAACGCGTGAATCGACGTGAATCGATCACTGGATCACCCCGTGGCACCGATTGCTGGATCAACCGATAGATCCGATTCTGCACCTTTGAAAACCGCGACGAATCCGGCGGGCCGATCCAGATCAATCTTCGTGTGCTGTCCGCCGTGCACCGCGCCAACAAATCGCGCGAGGACATGGCGGATGTAATCGTCGGACAATGTTTGATCCATCCAGTTTGTGCCTAACTGGACAATCACGATTGTCGGTTTGTATCGCTCGATCAGTGTCTCGAGCTTCGGCGTGGCCATCGTTGGCGGCCTTTTTGCCGTTGTGATAATCGCGATAAATGTCGGTCGTCGGCGTCTTCTCGCGGTAGCCGCACCGCGTATGAAACACCGGTTCATTTTCCAACCAACTCTCCGGCGACGATCCGCACGACGCGAAAAATGCCACGTTCTGGCGCCCGAACTCGTGTTCAAGATGTTCCCGCACCGCTTCGCCAAAGCCGCCTACAGATAGCGAATCGCCAATCATCAGGACCTTTGGTGGTGGCGGAGGAGGGGACAGCTTCTGCGGCTTCTGCAACTTATTGGCCAGGACGAAGGAGCCGATGATGACCAGCAAGCCGAGCGAAAATGAAATCGTTCGAATCATTAGCGACCAATGTTTTTATCGCCCGCTCTTGGGGTATCGCGCTTCATCCTGGACGCGAATGTAGGGTTCGAGTTCGATCCGGCCGGAATCGTCCTTCGATTTTATTGCACTCCAAATCGAGCCGTCTAACGGCCGCAACTGAAGTTCATAGGTCTTGCCAATTCGAAATTTCTCGAGTGCTTGCGGCTGCAGGCCGATGTAAGCCGGGTGCATCACCAGGATTTGTTTCTCGCCATATTCGCCCGCAATCACTTGTTCCACATCATAAACAAATCCGACCAGAAATTCCTGATATGGCATTAATTCCTCCCGCCGAATCGGGTTCGTTTTGGAAACGAGTTTCGCCTTTACGATCAACGACGCCGCCGGTAGGCGTTGCACTCGGCGCTGCCACGGGCGCGAGTTTCGCGATTGATTCGCTGAGTGGCCGCACATCCGACCATGACTGCGCCGAGAGATCGCGGTCGATCTCTCCCCACACCTTGTCCGCCCACCTGTTCATGTCTTCGCCGACGAAATGTTCCTTATCCGGCTCCATGTGTTTGTAGGGATAGGCGATCAGTTTTCGACTATCGATCACGTGCGTTACGCCGCCGATGTCTTTCTGCGTTTGCGCGAACACGAACTCCTGAACCTCGCCTGAAACGCGTCCAGATATGGGCGGCGCGACCCAGTAAATTTTTCGCAACTTCGACGGCGGCGTAATCGCTTTCTTGACGAATGGCACGAGGTATTTTCGCAACATCGGCCCGTCACGGTCGGGCTTTACCTTTTCGCGACCGGAAAACAATTCGAACAGATTAGAGCCGGTTTGCATAACGAGTATATCCGGCTGGATCGTGGCGAGGAGGTCATCCAGTTTGGGAACTGTGTGTGATGTCGGCCGATGGCCGTTCGGTTCTCCGTAAGTATCGCGCTGCTCCTTGATGCCATGCGAATCCGACTTTGATTCGATGCTCCAGTAACCACAATGCGTCTGAACGTTCGCATAGGGTTTCTCTTTCAACCAACTCAGCGGGTTCGTGCCGCATGTGCAATAGGTGAAAACCGATTTCACCCGCGGATCAGCCCGGAATTTTTGGTCGAGCCGTTTGCTGAATCCGCACAACCCAAGTGAATCGCCGAGTATCAACACGGTGAGATCACGTTTTTGATCAGCTGGAGCCGGAGTGTTTTGAGCAAGAGAAGAGATAGCGATGCTTGACGCAATTGCCGCGACGGCTAGCCGCTTTGAGAAACGTCCAACGTTCAACGTCCAACCTTCAACGTCCAGTGAAACGGCCTGTTGAATGTTGAGCGTTGAGCGTTGAGCGTTGGACGTTGGCATTCCTTACTGACCTACAGGCACTTTGTCCCAGCCCTGGTCCGACTCGGTGAATTCGCGCGCGGCGAAACACCAGACGATCACTTTTTTCTTAGCGAGATAGCCGGGATCTTTCCGTGCGCGCCGATACAGACTGACCCGGACCGACGTAGCGCCCGAGCCGCGGGTGCCTATCAAATCAGGCGCAAAGCCGATCTCGTACGCGACTTGATCAAGCAAACCGGATTTCTCCGCAAGAAAATCGTGGAACACGAGCGTGTGGCTGTCGCCAATGATCAGCAACGGGCTGTTCGGATCGGGATTTATTGCCGCGCCCGTTTCTTTATCGCTGACCGTTCGGATCGCGATTTTTCCGGCTCGATCTTTTTGCATCGGGTCCGGCAAGATCGCCAAGGTCGCCTTTGATCGTGATCTCTTTCCATTCGGCTGCGTAATCTTTTCGCGGCTGGCCGGCGAGTTTCTCGTGAATTTTCTCCTTGATCGTTTGTGCCGCGAGAACACAGCCCGAATCCAGACCAATGCGTATCGGTCTTGCAAAAACCGGGCCGTGCTCGCTGGCACGGTTCTGGAGGAAGACTGGGGCAAGATCGACTACGTCAATTTCGCGTTTCCGTAGCTCGTCGTAAAATCGCGCAAGGCATGGCGCCGCCGTTTCACCATGAAGATCGACGTCGGGCAAAATTTTCTCCGGATAAATTGCTGCCTTCGGCGGGACCGGCATTAGCAACAGGTCGATTCCGCGCTTTTTCAGCTGATCGCGAAAGTCGACGATCGCCGGGATCGGATCAGCCGATTCGGGTTTATGTGCTCGGCTGACTTTCGCCGCGTCAGGGCCCCAGAATTGGCCGACGGAGAGAAATCGAATATCGCTGGAAAGAAAAAACCAGCCGTCCACGCCGGCGATTACTGCCGCGTGTGCGCTTTCAGCCGAGCGTGATTTCGCCGCCAGTTCGTTAACGAATTTCTGTTGCGATTCCGACAGCGGGCCCAAGTCGCCCGCGAAGGCTCTTGGGACAGCCAAACAGCCAAGGATAGCGGCGTAAAAACACAAATTGCGGAGGAGGCTAAGAGCTTCGCGTGCACTGCTCTCCGACAGTGCGAGCGCTGTCCAGCACCCGCGGACGGCTGATAAGAATGGTGTCGACTTCAAGAGAAGTTTTTCTATAACCGGATTGCGGAAATAAAAAGCACCAAATATCCCCCGTGGTTTTTAGCTCTCACATTTTCATCTACTATTTTCTGCCTTTCGCGCTGCTCGTTTATTACGCGCTGTTTCGCGCGCGGCAACGCTGGCGTAACGCCTGGTTGATCGTTGCCGGATACACATTTTACGGCTGGGCCGAGCCGCGGTTCATCGTGCTGATGTTCGGCACAACGTTTATCGATTGGCTGATGAGCCTGGTCATCGCGCACAACACCTGGCAAGTCTGGCGAGTCTGGAATCAGCCGGTAAAAATTGTCGACCCGGAGCATCGCAAGACGCGCATCCGACGGACGGCAATCACGATCTCGATCGTCTGCAATCTCATTGTCCTGGGGTTTTTCAGTTACTTCAACTTCGGCATCGATACTTACAACTCGCTGGTGCAAAGCGTCGGGTTGGAAGGCACGCAATTGAACACGTTTTTCGCGTGGTGCTGCCGCTCGGCATCAGCTTTTACACATTTCAAGCGCTCAGCTACACGATCGACGTCTATCGCGGCAATGCCGAGGCGATGGCCAACTTTATCGATTTCTCCTGCTTCGTCTCGATGTTCCCGCACCTTGTCGCCGGGCCGATTCTGAAGTTCTCGTTCCTCGCCGATCAACTCAAAAATCGCCGGCTTACATCCGATAAATTCGCGCGCGGCGTCGCGTTTTTCATGATGGGCGTGGCGAAAAAGGTTTTGCTGGCCAATCCGTGCGGTAAAATCGCGGACACGGCATTTGACGCCGGCTCGATTCAAACGCTCGACGCGTGGTTCGGATCGTTCGCGTATTCGTTCCAGATTTATTTCGATTTCAGCGGTTACTCCGACATGGCGATCGGGCTCGGCCTGATGTTCGGATTCGTTTTCGCGAAAAATTTTGATTCACCGTATCTCGCGCAATCGATCACCGATTTCTGGCGGCGCTGGCACATCTCGCTTTCCACGTGGCTGCGCGAATATCTTTACATTCCGATAGGCGGCAACAAGGGCGCCCTTTCCCGCACGTACGCGAACCTCATTGTTACAATGCTTATCGGCGGACTTTGGCACGGCGCATCATGGAACTTTGTGATCTGGGGCGGACTTCATGGCGGGATGCTCGCATTCGAGCGCAGCCAGGGCCGCAAAGGCGTTTATCATAATCTGCCCAAGCTAGTACGGATCGCCCTAACGTTTTTGATCGTGACCATTGGCTGGGTTTTCTTTCGCGGCGGAACGTTACGCGGCTCCGTCCAATATCTCGGCGCGATGTTTCACCTGAATCAGCCGTTCCCGAATGCGGCGCTGATTGGCGGTCTGATTTACAAGCCCTATTACGTTTTATCGATTCTGGCCGCGGGAATCGTTGTTTGGTTTGGGACGCAGACTTGGGATTGGAGCCAGGAAATGACCTGGCCGAAGACGGCGACTTGTTTCGCGCTCGGCTGGGTCGCGCTGATCGTCCTGGCCACGCAGGAATACAATCCTTTTATCTATTTCATTTTCTAGCGCGTTGAATATGCGACATAGCACAGAATATCGACTCCTTCGCCGGCCAACGACTCAAGCACCTCTGCCGAAGTATTCGTTGCCACGATACGCTGACCCGACTCCGAGCGCGGCGCATCGTAAACTTCCGCGCGAAGAGGAAGCCGATCTGGCGCTAAAGAACACGAAGTTTACGCCCGGAACGCGGCAAACTCTTATTGCGCTGTTTTTGTTAACGATTGTCGCTGTTCCGTTGGTTCAGCTAGTTGGCGAATTTCGCGCGGCGGGCTCGATCAGCCGCTTGCCAATGATTTCCATCTTCAAATCGCTGCCATGGCTTCCCCATTCTGAAGATCTGAAACGCGTCGAGCGCACGTTGGAAAACGAGTCGTTAGTCTCGCAATGGCTCTTGCCGCGCGTGCAATATCTGCTCACTGTGCTGCTGGGCGCTGGCAACGAGCAGGTTTATTTGGGTCACGATCCCTGGCTGTTTTATCGCGCTGATGTCGATCATGTGATCGGGCCGCCCTTTCTTGATCCGGTCCGGATGAAACAACGTTTGCACGCGAGCCGTGTCCAGCCCGATCCGATTAAGGCGATTGTCGATTTTCGCAATCAGCTTGCGGCGCGCGGGATCGATCTGGTGGTTCTGCCGGTGTCAGTGAAACCAAGTGTCGAAGGTGAAATGCTCGCCGTGTCTAACGCCAATCGGACTCAGGCCAGTGGCGCGCTACCCAACCCGTCTTTCAACGAATTTAAAGCCCGGCTCGAACGAGAGAAAGTACGCCTGTTCGATCCTGCGCCGTTTTTGATGGAGCGAGGAAGAAACGGGCATCGTTATCTCGAAACCGACACGCACTGGCGGCCCGAGACAATGGAGCTTGTTGCGGAACGATTGGCAGATTTTCTCCAATTGCCAGCGGCGGCAGGATCAACATCGCCCTCGATTATCGAAAAGGAAATCGTCGCGCGCGGCGACATCGCCGCGATGTTGAAGTTATCGAGAGGTGATAAATTTTTCCGCCGGAGACAGTGACGATTCGACAAGTCGTCATTGGCAACGCGCTGTGGCGGCCAAGCAAGGAGGCCGATGTGCTCCTGCTCGGCGACAGTTTTTCAAATATTTTTCGTTCGAAGCGATGGGCTGGGGCGAATCGGCGGGATTCGCCGAGCATCTGAGCGTCGGCGTTGCGTCGGCCTATCGACTGCATTCTGCGAAACAGCGACGCGTCATTCGCCACGCGCGAAATTTTGAGCAACGAGCTCGCGCGCGGGCGCGACCGGCTGGCTGGAAAAAACTGGTGATCTGGGAATTTGCAGCGCGCGAGTTGTCGTTTGGGAATTGGAAACTTCTCGATCTAAAACTGGGTGAAGCGAAACCTTCTCGCTTTTTGAGTTTGAAGGCCGGCGAGGAAATCGCGGTCAGCGGAACGGTCGAAAGCATTTCGCCCGTGCCGCGGCCGGGCACCGTGCCATACAAGGATCACATCGAGGCGTTGCATTTGGTTGACATTGCGGGTGCCGATTCGCGCGACGCGGCAGAGTCGCACGCCCAGGCTGTCGTGTATTTGTGGAGCATGCGCGACAACGAGTGGACATCAGCGGCGCGGTTGCGGCCGGGCGATCGGGTCAAGCTGCGTTTGCGGCCGTGGCCGGATGTCTCAGCGCAATATGAGAAATTTAATCGCACCGAGCTGGACGACTCGGCATTGCAACTGGAGGAGCCGGTTTGGGGCGAGGACGTTGAAGTTTTGAAACGCTGATGCAGCGGACACAGTCGGAGGTGATCAGGATTCTAATGAAGGAACGATGCAGGTCTCAACCTCGCTTGCTTCGGCGGCGGCGTTTGACCGCTCTCCTCGTTTGCGCAGCCGCTGCCTGTTCATTGGTGAGTGGAACGCTCGTGCCTTGCTTCCGTGCCGAGGCCCCAGCGACGGTTTCGCCAAGAACGCTGACTTTGCGGAACGAGTAGCTTACCAGCGAGCGATTGAGGAAATCTATTGGCGTTATCGCGTTTGGCCAAAGGAACGCCGCGATTCCAAGCCATCACTGGATGCAGTGATGTCGCACGCGCAACTGGAAAAGAAAGTCGCTGATTATCTGCGCAAATCCCAAGCGCTGGAGGATTACTGGCAACGACCGATTACTTCTGAGCAGTTACAGGCTGAAATGGAGCGCATGGCAAAGCACACCAGGCAGCCTGAGGTATTGCGCGAATTGTTCGAAGCCTTAGGCAACGATCCCTTTGTTATCGCGGAGTGCTTGGCCAGGCCAGCGTTAGCTGATCGTTTGCTCACAAACTGGTATGCTCGGGACCAACGAATTCACGGCGAACTAAAGCAGAGCGCGGAAGCGGATTTACGCGCGCATCGGGCTGTCGAGGAGATGAAACAACTCAGTGGAAATACGCTGAAATCCAATTGGTAAAAAGCGACGGTTCCCGCGAGGAAGTTAATCTAAGCCCTGAGCATCGCGCGAACTTAAACAGCCGTGACTGGAACGAAACTGTGCAAAAGCTGGCGGCAATGTTCAAGGATTGTGCTGTAGCGGCAGGCGTGTCGCCTGCTAAGAGCCGTCCGGTGCCGCAGATCAAAACGGGATTACTTAGTTCATTGCAGGAAGACGAGGAACGCTACTATGCGGTGGCGGTGTCTAACAAAGCTAATGACCACTTAAAACTCGCTACCGTTTCATGGCTGAAAGAGCCATTGGAATCCTGGCTGGCCAGAGTTGAAAACCAAGGGCCTGCCGCAATGACGACGCCAAGCAGCAACTATACGCTTCCGCAAATAGCGGATGGCGGCTGCATTGATGACACTTGGACGGCTATTAGGGGCAACCAGATGCCCGACACTCGCACACGGCTGTGTGGACAGGCAATGAAATGATCATTTGGGCGGGCAAGTTTTCAATTTCATCTTTTTCAGCACGGGCGGGCGCTACAATCCGGGCACGGACAGCTGGATGCCTACTGGTGGCGTCAACGCGCCTACGGCGAGAAGCTTACACACAGCGGTATGGACAGGCACGGAAATGATTGTGTGGGGCGGCTATGACGGCACCACTGACTTGACACGGGGGCCGATACGACCCGAACACGGACAGCTGGACACCTACCAGCACTGCCGATGCGCCCCCTGGGAGAAGGGCACACACGGCGGTCTGGACTGGCAGCGAGATGATCGTGTGGGGTGGCTATCCTGATGTGAACACAGGCGGGAGATATGATCCTAAGTCGGATAGCTGGACAGCCACAGCCGCCCTCGGCGCGCCGTCTGGCCGCTTCAGCACAGCGCAGTCTGGACCGGTAGCGAGATGATCGTCTGGGGAGGCATTACCTTTGCCCCTAACTATCTGAACACCGGTGGGAGATACAATCCGAATACGGACACTTGGACAGCTACCAGCCTCGCCAATGCGCCTACTCCACGAGCTGACCACACCGCCGTGTGGACCGGCGTTGAAATGATCATCTGGGGAGGTGATTTGATGGCCTTTTGTTACAAACCACGGCGGAAGGGTACAACCCCAACACAGACACTTGACAGCTACCAGCCTCGCCAATGCGCCTACTCCACGAACCGGCCACACCGCCGTGTGGACCAGCGTTGAAATGATCATCTGGGGAGGTTATGACGGCAACAACGACCCTAACACCGGTGGAAGCGCATAACCCTAACACGGACATCTGGACAGCTATTACGACTGCCAATGCGCCGTCTGGCCGCTCTCAGCACAGCGCAGTCTGGACCGGTAGCGAAATGATCGTCTGGGGCGGACAAGACATACCAAGCGCAGTTTAACACTGGCGGCAGATATGATCCGAGCGAAGACAGTTGGACGAGCTACCGGGCGCCCGATGGCCGAGCCGATCATACCGCGGTGTGGACGGGCAGTGAAATGATCATCTGGGGCGGATGATGATGCTGCAGCTTGTTGAATACCGGCGGGAGATATAACCCCGGCACGGATAGTTGGACGGCCACCAGCACCACCAACGCACCCGATGGCCGATACCATCACACGGCAGTGTGGACTGGCAGTGAAATGATCGTCTGGGGCGGAGAGTTAATTGCACCGTGCTTTTGAACACCGGCGGGAGATACAATCCCAGCACGGATAGTTGGACGGCCACCAGCACGACCAACGCGCCCACTGGCCGGTATTTGTCACACGGCAGTGTGGACTGGCAGTGAAATGATCGTCTGGGGCGGATATGATGGCAACAGCTATGTTGAACACCGGCGGGAGATACAATCCCAGCACGGATAGCTGGACAGCCACCAGCACGACCAACGCGCCCGACTGGCCGAGACGATCACACGGCAGTGTGGACCGGCAGTGAAATGATCGTCTGGGGCGGATGTCAATGCTTCAGCTGGTCTTGAACACCGGCGGGAGATACAATCCAGGCACGGATAGTTGGACGGCCACCAGCACCACCAACGCACCCTCAGCTCGCGAGGCGTCACACGGCAGTGTGGACTGGCAGTGAAATGATCGTCTGGGGCGGATGTCGGGAACTCAGGCGATCTGAACACCGGCGGAAGATACAATCCCGGCACGGATAGTTGGACGGCCACCAGCACCACCAACGCGCCCAGATGCCCGAAGTCATCACACGGCAGTCTGGACCGGCAGTGAAATGATCATTTGGGGTGGTAATAATGGCAGCAGTGATTTGAACACCGGCGGAAGATACAATCCCGGCACGGACAGCTGGACAGCCACCAGCACGACCAACGCGCCCGCTGCCCGAGACTCTCACACCGCCAGTCTGGACTGGCAGTGAAATGATCGTCTGGGGCGGTGCTAGTTCCAACGACTACTTCAACACGGGCGGAAGATACTGCACGCAATCCGCACGCCAACGCCTACTCCAACAGCGACATCAACGCCGACTGCAACGGCAACGCCTACTTCGACGCCATCCGCGACGCCGACACCTACATCTACATTCACTCCCACTCCGACAGCTACTTCTACTGCACGGCCTAGCCCGACTCCAAGGTCTAGCCCCATCCCGAGAATCCGCCCCACGCCCGCGCCGCGCCCATAGGGATGGTGAGTGGTAATCAGTCGGCGAAGCGGCATTTGTTTGCCAACGCGTTGAGGACAACGAGTTCCACCTGCGCTCAACGCGCAACGCTGAGATGCCTCCTCCGGCGAGCGACGCGTTCGGCTCGCGCATTGAGCTTAGCTCCGGCTCTCAAAAACGAATCGACCCACCAAAAGACGTTTTCCCCTACGCACCATGCGCCGCATGCGCTTCATTCGCGCCCTGCGCTCGGCCTGGGGCTCATGCGGAAATGCTCATCAGATCGCGTCCGCCATTTGCTCGACATCGTAAGGATTCACCAGCAACGCATCAGGTTTGAGCTGCTTCGGCTGCGCCGGCGAACTGGCTCAGAATGAGCGCGCCATCCTCGCTCGATGCGGCACGCGCAATATTCCTTCGCCACGAGATTCATTCCGTCCTTGAGCGGCGTGATGAACGCGATGTCGCACGCGCGATAGTGCGCGAGAAGATCTTCGCGATCGAGGCCCGCGAAAATGATATTGCACCGGCATCCACGTGCTCGTGGAGAAACGGCCGTTGACGTCGCCCTGAGCGCACTCTGTCATGTTGAGCGGAGCGAAACATCTGTGATGGTCAGCTTGGCGCTGGCGGAAATAATCCGAGATTCTTCGCTTCGCTCAGAATGACAATGCCGTTCCCGTTTTGAGGTTTCAACGCTTCAATTACATCGAATCATGATTCCATCGGCGCTCGAGCACGTTCAGGAGATCGCGCGGAGCGGCGATCGGTTAGCCGTTTTTCTCGACTACGATGGCACGCTTACGCCCATTGTTAGTCATCCGGAGGACGCGTGGCTCCCGGATTCAATGCGACAGACGCTGCGATCGCTCGCCGCGCGTGTGCCGGTCGCCATCCTGAGCGGACGCGATTTGGATGACGTTCGGGGTCGCGTGCTCGTTGATGGCATCGTTTACGCCGGCAGTCATGGATTTGATATCGCGGGTGCAGGCGGATTACGCAGGGAACTCGGTGCCGCGTATCTGCCCGTGCTCGACACAGCAGAGACGGAACTGCGCGAAGCGCTTGATGAAATTCCAGGTGCGCAGTTGGAACGGAAACATTTTTCTGTCGCCGCGCATTATCGCAACGTGAACGAAAACGACGCATTCAGAGTTGCGCTAGCTGTGGACGCAGTGGCAGCAAGACACCGCGAGCTGCGCAGGATGGACGGCAAAAAGTTTACGAACTGCTGCCCGATATTGATTGGAATAAGGGCAAAGCCGTGCTCTGGCTGTTGGAAACTCTGGGTCTTGAGGGCCGGAACGCGCTGCCGATCTACATCGGCGATGATCGCACCGACGAAGACGCCTTCCGCGCGCTCGAGCAACGGGGCATTGGAATCCTGGTGAGTGAGCAATCGCCGCCCACCGCAGCGCGTTACTCACTCAAAAATCCCGCCGAAGTCGAGGAGTTTGGCCGCGCTGGCCGCGCGTTTGATTATGTAGGTGGGTCGCCAGTCTTCGCCAAGCCGTAGCGATCTCGGCATCGTTCGGGTTCCTTCAACCTTCCCGCGCTTAGCCCAAGGTCGATCGGCTTTCCCTTGGGCGCCGTAACCTCGGCGAAGGCGGCTGAAGGCGATGGCCGTATCATCTGTGGTTCAAATCTTGAGCTAAAGAAATTCCAGAGAAAAAGATTGACACGTTTGCAACGCCACAGCTAGAAACCGGAATCTCCACAGTCTCCACAGGGCCTAAGGGAAAATGAAATTCAGCCCAATCTCCACTTATGAAAAAGAAATCCACTTCGCAATCCGCGTTTTTTAATCTCCGAGTTCTACTCGGATTCACACTTAGTTTTCTCGGAGTAGCCCTGGCAATTTTTGCGGGTTGGGGCATGCGCGCTGCGCAGTCCGGAAGGTCCGAGCCGGACTGGCGTTCTGGCGGGGCGTCCCGACGCAGCCCGCTCGTTACATGCCTGTGCCAGGCGCGCAATGTGCAGGATGAGGCTGCTGGTCTGGCACAGTTGGAACAATACTGGAATGATCGCCTGACGTTATCCTACCGGGCGCTTTAACCCGGCTTGGGTGCGCGCGGCCGCCGCCCAACATGCGCGCATGCCAAGTGGCGTCCCATTTGGACAGCATCTCAAGCTCAACATTGCTAATCCGAATGCCCTTAGCACTACCAGCTTTACCGCGCTCGGTCCGCAACCGGAACGGATGACCGGTTGTTCGGGTTGCTTTGATTACACAAAGACCGCAGGGGCGGGTGAACACGCATTGCCATCGATCCAACGACAACCACCAATGGCAGCATCGTGGCTTATATCGGATCGGTTGGCGGCGGAGTGTGGAAAACGACCAACTGTTGCAGCGACACTACCACATGGAGCGTGATGACTGATGATCCGCTGATCGGCACCACCGCCATCGACACTATTACCATCGATCCTAACGATCATAACACGGTTTACGCCGGCACTGGCGATCTTAACTACGGCTCCTTCTCAATGGGTAGCCAGGGTATTTTGAAATCGACCGATGCCGGCGCCACCTGGACTAGTGCTCGGCGCCGACATTTTCGGTCCGAGCTACGACGGAACCGGCCGGGCAGTTCCCGCAGTATAACGCGGTTGGTAAGGTGCGAGTGGACCCGAACAACAGCAACAACGTGGTTGCCGGCACCAAGAAGGGTCTCTATTTCTCGTATGACGGCGGGGTTAACTGGACTGGCCCCTGCACGACTAATAGCTTCAGCACACAGCGCCAGGACATCAACAGGCTTGGAGCTAACGAACATGGGTGGAGGCGTCACTCGCATCGTCGCGGCGGTGGGCGTGCGTGGTTTCCCACATTTGTGCAGTATGACCTCGGTGCCAACGGCGCAAATGGGATTTATAAAGGCACGATGCCAATCAGCGGTTGCCCAACCGACTTCAGCCTCGAGCAGCCGCAACGATAATGGCTTTGTGTTCGGCACTGCGGTAACAGGCAGCCCGTACTGCAACCGGTGCGAACATGAATGCCGACAGCGGCGTTGCCTGCGACTATCCTATTACAGGTGGCACTGGAGTCTGTGCCAGCGACAGGAACCAGCTCGGACGCATCGAGATTGCAGTGGCGCCGAGCAATCCCAACGTCCTCTATGCACAGGTGCAGTCGATCGCATGGAACAACAATGCCGGCTGCGGCAATACCAACGGCTGCCAGCTAGGCGTGTGGTCCAGCACCAACGGCGGCGATAGCTGGGCGTTCATGGCCGGATCAGCGGGCGGTTCGCTCAGGAACTGCCTAGGCGGAAGCCACCTCCGGCAACCCCGGCGATTACCCTCAGAATTGGGTACAACCAGGGCATGGCGGTCGATCCAAATAATCCCGATCGCGTTTTCATTGATACGTACGACACATGGTTCGCGACTCGCACCGGCACATCGCTGTTTAACCAAACCTGCGGATATAATGGCGGTGCCGCAGCAGAACCACGTTGTTCATGTGGACCATCACGCCCTGGCGTTTGCTGCCCGGCTCCTCGAGCATCCTGCTCGAAGGCAGCGACGGCGGCATCTTTGGCACGACCAACGCCGACACCGCCAGCTCCACTGTCCGCGCGACCTGGTTCAACATGGACAATGACTTGAACACGATCGAGTTCTACGCAGGCGACATCAGCGGCAACTTTGCTAATGCCGCGTCGCCTATGGCAGTTGGCGGCGCTCAGGACAACGGTCCCAGCTCAGTCACCTTCGCTGGCACCCCGACTGGGCCTGTTCAATGGCAGATGGGATTAGGCGGCGACGGCTTCTCCGGGCAGATCGACCCGATGGGCACGTCATGCACGCAGGCGCAGGGCATCGCCACTACGTCTGGCGCGGGAACGGTTGGCCAACAATTCGTTGTTGGGACGCAAACATTCACCTGGGTGGCGACTCGGGCTAATCCAGGCGAGGTCTCGGTCGGGCACAGCGCGAACACTGCAGCAACCAATATTCGCACCGCAATAAACGCCGACATTCCATCGCAGGTCACGGCAGGCGGCAACAATGCGAACGTTGTTGTCACCGCCGTTGTTTGCGGCAGCGCTGGGAATTTGATTCCATTTTCCAATATCAACAGCGCGAACCTGACGTTTAACGGATCCGGCACTCTTGGCGGTACCAGGCTGGGTGACGATGTTGGAAGTCTTCGGGTTTGGCAGGGCAACAATAGCGGCGGTCTCAGCCGCTGCATCATTCAACTGCACGGCTCCAGGCGCCACCTGGACAAGCAGCAGGGGAGCTTGGACCGGCGACCTGCAGTCATTCATCCTGCCGATTAACATGTTCCATGGTGGCATCCCCGGCGGAGACGACTGCCAACCTGCCGGCCTCTACGACTGGCTGCGGCCATCTGATTGCCGGCACAACCCGGGTGTGGGAGACGATTAGCGGAGCGGCTGCCACCGTGCCTACATCCGCTTGGTACGTGACTACCCGTATCATACCGGCACAAATGCCAGCTTGACCAAGGGAACGTTGGGCAACCGCTCGTTCATCAATCAGGTCAATGTATTCACCGAAGTATCAGAGTGTCGCCATCGTCGGGCACTAACGATGGCAACGTGCAGATCGGCTTCAACCTTGGCACCGGCACGTCGCCAGCCAGGCGAACTGGGTGGACGTGACCGGCAGCTAACAGCGTTCTGCCTAACCGTCCGATGCTTGGCATCGCGCTGGATCCTATCGGTGCCATCTGTGGACGTGCCTGTTGGCTATGCGGCTGTTGGCGGCTTTAACGCCAACACGCCGAGCACGCCGGGCCACGTGTTCCAGGTAACCTGTGCTTCTAACTGCAGCTCGTTCACCTGGGCGGACAAGAGCGGCGATCTGCCGGACATTCCGGTGGATTCGATCATCGTTAATCCCAATAACCCGCAACAGGTCTTCGCCGGCACCGACTTCGGTATTTACTACACGGATGACGTCAACTGTTGCGTCTCCGGCTTGGAACCGTTTCGACAACGGCATTCCGCACGTGATGATCTGGGACATGGCAGATCGACCGCGGCGCGACGACGCTCTCAGTCTGGACACGTGGCCGCGGCGCATTTGTTTATCCTTTGTCGGCCTAAGCTTTGTCATTGGCAATCTTAACGCGGTGGTAGGGCAGCACGTGACCTTTGGGGCGCAAAATGGGCAAATCCAATAGGTTGAGCGGCGGTCCCGCGCCTTCGGCCTTCAAAGGTTTTGCCGAGAACACTACTCCCAATCCAGCATTCTGTGGAGGAACGTGGACGAGTGGCGCGGGCGGTAGTTCTGGACCACCGGCCACGCTGCCATCTACCATCAGAGTGATTGTGGCCAGTTCAATAACGAAATCAGGACCGGTCATCTCCGGTAACATCCCGCAAATGGCTGTTATCAATGTCGACCCGGGCTACCAACCAGATCCGGATCATCCCGGGACCGGCACGGTGATATCAGTGGACTGCCCGTAACCGCCTGAGGAATACAGAACCTCACCCGGAGTGGCACGATCAGTATGGATACGCCGGGTGTGAAGGTGAACCTGTAGCCGCTTCGCTGTGCGAAGCGCGGCACGTGACGTTCATTGAATGCGTCGCCCACAGGGCGACGGCTACAACCTGCGGCTGTATGTTCGACATGAAGGCGGTGCGAGGACTCACCGCACTCCAAGGCACTTCGTGCGAAACCGATCAGAAGGCGCACGCAGATTTCGCGAAGCTTTTGGAGTGCGCGCGGCTTACCAAAGACGTCGCAAAGTGACGCGTCTTACCCGCGGCGCGTTTGATTTCATCCAGCGACGCCGGGTTTTCCAACGCGGATGTGTCGCCGAGTTTTTCGCCGAGATAGGCAGCGCGCACGATGCGGCGCATCACTTTTGCGTTTCGCGTTTTGGGTATGTCGCCGACGAACAACAACTTCGCTGGGAGCGAGCGCTTTGCCAAGTTGGGCGGCGAACGCGTTTTCTAAATTGTGAGCGTTTCGAACGGCGTTATGCTGCGCGCAACGATGGCTTCTTTGCAAGCAGACGCCGGCGAAAGTGCGCGCAGTCGAATCGCGTGGCGGCTTCTGCCGTTTCTGTTTCTGCTTTACGTCGCGAATTACCTCGATCGCACAAACATCGCGTATGCGACGCTTGGAATGAAAGGCGACCTGGGTTTAAGCGATTCAGTGTTTGGCACGGCCAGCGGAATTTTTTTATTGGATATTTTGCGCTGCAAATTCCCGGGGCGCTGCTGGTGGAACGCTGGAGCGCCAGACTTCTCCTCGCGACAACGCTGATAATCTGGGGCGCACTCACAACACTCACTGGTTTTGTCCGCACGCCGCTGGAGCTTTACGGCGCGCGTTTCCTGCTCGGCGCAGCCGAGGCAGGCTTTTTCCCGGTGTGATTGTTTATCTTTCGCACTGGTTCGTTTATCAGGATCGGGCCAAGGCGGTGGCGCGGTTTATGTCGGCTATTCCCATTGCTTACATTCTCGGCGGGCCTCTTGCCGGCATGATCCTGCGTGTTCATTGGCTCGACACTGCCGGATGGCGATGGCTCTTCCTGCTGGAAGGCGTGCCCGCGATCTTACTTGGAATCGCGACACTGTTCGTGCTGCCGGATCGGCCTAACGAAGTGCGATGGTTGCAGCCTAACGAGCGCGATTGGTTAAGTGCTCGTCTTGCTGAAGAGCGGCGCGCCAAAGCACATGTAGAACACGTTACGATTTGGCAAGCGCTTCGGCATCCGGCGGTGTTGATGCTCACTGCCGGGTTGTTCTTCTGTTATACCGGCGGCTACGCCTTTTGGTTTTGGATGCCGACCATGCTTCAGCGGCTCACCGGTTGGACTGATGTTCAGCGCATTGGCTGGATCGGCGCGATTCCGTTTGTTGCGGGTCTCATCGGAATGCTGCTGCTTGGCTGGAACTCCGATCGCACGCGCGAGCGCCGCTGGCATTTTGCCGTCCCACAATTAACCGCTGCGCTAGCGTTGGGCGCGTGGTTCCTTGCTCCGCATTCGATCGCACTGCTAATCGTGGTGTTCACGCTGATCGGCTTCGGAACGGTGGCATATCTGCCATCGTTCTGGGCGCTCCCGTCTTCATTTCTCACCAGCTCGGCGGCTGCAGCAGCGGTCGGCTTCATCAATTGCACGGCCAGCATTGGCGGATTCTTTGGTCCTAAGATCATTGGCGATCTGAGCCAGCGCACCGGCTCATTCCGCGGCGGATTTATTTTTATGGTCGCGTGCTGGATAATCGCATCACTGCTGGTGCTGCTATGCCCGCGCGAGCGGACGGCGTAAATCGTAATTCTTGCTCACATCAGAAAAGGCGTGGTCGCGCTGTCATCCGTTGCCGATGGCGACGGCGCTAGGGAAGTCCGCGATCTACCCGATCTGCTGCAAGAACAAGTCAGCGCTTGAGGGCGACGTCGAACGGCGCGCCAGTCTTTGCGCGGATGTCGTCCACCGTAACGCCAGGATGCAATTCAATGAGAACGAGGCCGCCGCCTTGTTTCACCTCGAACACGCATAGATCGGTGATGATGAGGTTGACGACTCCCAAGCCAGTGATGGGCAGCGTGCATTGTTTCAAAATTTTTGGGCTGCCGTCCTTCGAGGTGTGCTCCATCACCGCGACGACACGCTTCACCCCGGCGACCAGGTCCATCGCGCCACCTGGTCCTTTGACCATCTTGCCGGGAATCATCCAGTTTGCGATGTCGCCTTTGTCCGTCACTTCGAACGCGCCGAGAATAGCAAGATCGATGTGGCCGCCACGAATCATCGTGAATGAGTCGGCGCTGGAGAAAAAGGCCGAGCCAGGCATCGTCGTGATGGTTTGTTTGCCGGCGTTGATCAGGTCGGCGTCCACTTCATCCTCAGTTGGGAACGGGCCGATGCCAAGCAGGCCATTCTCGGACTGCAACGTAACGTTCATGCCTTCGGGGATGTAGTTCGCCACCAGCGTCGGGATGCCGATGCCGAGATTGACGTAGTAACCGTCGCGCAACTCCTGCGCAGCGCGCTTCGCCATCAACTCGCGGATCGGATTTTCTTTTTGCGGTCGTGCTGCCTTGTACGGTGCGGAACTCAATCCGTTTTTCGTAGCTTTCTCCCTGGATGATGCGGTCGACGAAAATGCCCGGCGTGTGGATCTGGTCGGGATCAAGCTCGCCAATCTCGACGAGTTGCTCCACCTCAGCGACGCAGACTTTGCCGCAGCTGGCGATCATCGGATTAAAGTTCCGTGAGGTTTTCCGGAAAATGAGGTTGCCGGACTTGTCGCCCTTCCACGCCTTCACGAGCGAAAGCTCGGCCGTGATGCCGGGTTCGAGCACGTATTCCTTGCCGTCGAAAACTTTGGTTTCCTTGCCCTCAGTCAGTTTGGTGCCGAAGCCGGTGCGTGTGTAGAATCCCGGGATCCCCGCGCCACCCGCACGCAACCGCTCCGCGAGCGTGCCCTGGGGAATGAGCTCGAGTTCAAGTTCACCCGACAACACCTGACGCTCGAACTCCTTGTTCTCGCCAACGTACGAGGCCAGGACTTTTTCACCTGCCGTGTGGTGAGCAGAACTCCCATTCCGAAACCATCGACGCCAGCGTTGTTGCCGACAATGGTCAGGCCCTTCACGCCGTTGTCGCGCAACGCCGCGATCAGATTTTCCGGAATGCCGCACAGCCCGAACCCGCCCGCAGCGATCGTCATGTTGTCGTGAAGCAGGCCGTTAAGCGCGGCGGTGGCGTTAGGATAAACTTTGCTCATGTCGAGGAAATTTGAATCACGATTACACGAATAACATGGACGAATCGCCGCCAAATTGAAATTCGCTCACGCAGGATTGTGCGCGATTCTGGATTGTAGGGCAACCGCATCAGCGTTGCCGAAAGCGACGACCGTAACGCAGGCGGAGCGCCTGCCCTACAATGCACGCCTCGCGCAATGCCGCCGAGTTATACCGTTCGTATGATTTGCCCGCTCTGCCGTGAATCGGCGTCTTTTATTCAGTTATGCGAATCTGGACCATCGGCCACTCGACACGGGCGATCGATGACTTCATTTCGTTGCTGAAGGAAAACGAGATCAAGTTGCTTGCCGACGTGCGCGCGTGGCCAGGCTCGAAGCGTTATCCGCAGTTCAACAAGGACGCGCTGGCGGAATCGCTGACCGCGCACGGAATCCGTTACGAACATTTCCCGGAGCTGGGCGGCAAACGAAAATCAAGCCAGACTCGCGCAACACTGCGTGGCGCAACGCGTCGTTCCGCGGGTACGCCGATTACATGGAGACGGAGCAATTCCAAAAGGAATCGAACGGCTTCTCGACTTTGCAGGTCAAGCGACCCGAAGGCATTCGGGGCCGAAATGAGCTGACGGTGGGAAGCCGTCACTCCTTGCGCGACCGCGATCATGTGCGCAGAAGCAGTCTGGTGGCGTTGCCATCGCTCGCTTATCGCGGATTACCTCAAAGCGCGCGGGGTGGAAGTGCTGCACGTTCTCGGCGCAAACAAAGTCGAGCCGCATCCGTACACACGCGGCTGCGAGCGCGGCAATTGGTTGAACGGGCGAAGTTAAGGCTGCTCGTATGGCACGTAGATCTCTTCAGGTAGCGGCGCGCTTGTGCAGGGCATGCCTCGTCGTCGTCTAATGAAGCGCTGAGCCGTCCTCGCCTTGCGTGAAACGATTCTGGCGCTGCAGCAGGGCAGTCAACTTGCGAGATCGCAATCGTCACTACTTCTACCGCGGGTCGGTCACGCGCCCGAGAAACAAACAGACGCCGCTGGGCACGTGCTGAATAGCGTAAACAAATGGGCGATCGACTTTCACTTCGATCGGCGGCGGAGGAGGTGATCGCAAACGCGGTGGCTGCCATCATCGCCACGGCTGTCGCGGCGGCCGCTTCGGTTCCTTTTTCGTCCACCGCGATGAACGTTTTGTGGAAAATCTGCGAGATGTAGAGGTAATCGTCCGGTGTCCGCGGCGCGATCTTGTCGAAATTCGCGCTGCCCTTTGGCTGATCGAACGCAGTCTTCATCCCGAGCGCTTCAAATTGTTTCGGCCAAAGTAATGGTCGGCGGCTCGAGTTTGAACTTTGGCAGATACAGATCGACGTCGCGCTTTTCGAGTTTTGCGCAGCTCGGCGAGCACGTCGGCGCTCAGTTTCGATTCGAGCTCGCGCAGCCCATTTATGTCGTCAGGAAGAAGAACGACGAACTGTAGATCGTTGCCTGCGTAGGGAAGGCTTACGACAGTGAATCCTTCGCGTCTTGCGTAACCGAAATTCTTATCAGTCTTTCGCATCATCGGAACATCGACGAGGTGCGCCGCGAACAAAGAACGGCTCCGATTGCGTCGCGTTCTGGGAAAACTCACTCGCCCACGGCGCCTTCAGGTAAAGCGCGTTCGCCAGGACGAGTCGAGTTGTCTTATCCAGCGCGCCTCCGGGAATCAGATCGCGAATTCGATCACGCGTCTGGTCCGCCACCCATTTGTTGATGCGCTGCGTGGCCGCCGCGGGATCAGCAACGAAATCGAGCGGCTCGAATGCGCCGCCGAAATTTTGTTTTACCAATGACAGGAAAGCCTCGCGAAAATGATAGCCCTTTTGCGCAAAGAGCCGGTTGGCGATGTTCAACGTGATCGGTTCGCTCGGGCCGCCGAATTTTTTGGATTCTTTCGCGAGTTCAGCTGTTTTCGCGCTCATTTGTTCGAGCGACTGCTGAAGCGCGGAGAACGAGGCGGGCACGTCGCCGCCATTTGGAAAATGCAGAACACGCGCCATCTCGCTGCGCGTTTCGCCGTCGGCGCCGGCGAACGTCATGGCCAGCGCGCTGTCGATTGAGTAAGGCGAGATGCAGAGGTTTTCGTCACCTGTCGCGAGCTGCCGGTGAAGATCGACCCCGAGCTCGTTCGTCGCTTTTGCGGCCAACTCAAAACTCGTCGCGCCCTGCGCCATCGTAACGAGTAACGCGCCGAAAACGTGTAGAGATCAAAAAGCGTTTCATGCGGATGATGAAACACCGGATAGCGTCGAACGTTGCGACGCGAAAGATTTTCGCACTTGTCGGGAACGCTTCACGCAGCTGATGCAGCCACATTTCGCCTCTCTCGCCTTCGAAGGGGAGAGGATTGAGGTGAGGGATTCAGATTGCAGCGCTGCTCAGATGCGAACGCTCACCCTCAAGCCCTCTCCCTTGAGAAGGGAGAGGCGAACGGAGTTACGCCATTGCAGTCGATCGCCAGCGCTGATTTAGTGCGCGACCTGTATTCATGGCCGCTAACCGAAAGCCGAACCTAATTCTGTTTCTTCCGGACCAGCAACGCGCGGATACGCTCGCTTGCTACGGAGGCGTGAAGGTTCACGCGCCTAATCTGAACAAGCTCGCGTCTGAATCTGTGATTTTCGAGCGAACTTATGTCACGCATCCGGTTTGCACGCCTTCGCGGTCATCACTCATGACGGGAACGTGGCCACACATCAACGGGTGCACACGCAACAGCGTGCCGCTCGATCGGCGGTTTCGCGTTTTCCCGGAGCTGATGCAAGACCAGGATTATCGGACCGCTTACATGGGCAAATGGCATCTTGGCGAGGACGGGCCTGTCGGACGCGGATTTCAGCACTGGATTTCTACAGAAGATCACGGGGACTACACCAGATATCCTGATCTCAAAGGGCTTTGCGCCAGACAAACCGAACGGACGATTCTCGGAAGTAGCCGTCAGCAATCTGCCGATCGAGTTGTCGCGGCCAAAGTTTCTCGAGAAACACGCCTGCGACTTCATCGAGAAACATCAGCGCGATCCGTTCATTTTGGTGGTTGCGTTCGTGGAACCGCATTCGCCCTACAACGGTCCGCTCAACGATGTGAATCCGCTCGATGAGGTGGAGCTCGACGCGACGGCTACGCTTCCCGAACACGAAGACATTCCGTTGCGTTACCGTTTGATGCGCGAATGGCAGCAGGCTGAAGCGCTGTTGGATCGGGAGCGGCTGCCGATTCAGTTGTTCTTCGGGATTACACCCGACGAATACCGCAGCATCAGGCAACGTTACCTCGGCCTGGTCACGTTGGTCGATCAAAGCATCGGCGCAATTCTTGGTTGTCTGGAACGATGCGGCATGAGCGGAGCACACGATCGTGGTGCACACGAGCGACCACGGCGACAGTCTGGGCGCGCATCATCTCTTCGGGAAAGAGACGATGTTCGAAGAAGCCGCGCGCGTTCCGTGGCTGATTCGGTTGCCGGGCCAAACGCGGCAGAAGATGATTTCACAATCCAGTGAGCCACATCGATTTCGTGCCGACGCTGCTGGATCTTCTCGGCCAATCAAATCATCCGCAGTGCGCCGGCAAAAGTCTGTTGCCGTTGATCAATGACGCGACCGCTTTGCCAAACAATGTCTTTCTCGAGTGGGCTCCGAACCGGACGAAAGTGAAAAAGGGCAGCAGGCTCGCTCGGCGGCGCATGATCAAGCGCGCTGTCGAAGAATCCACCCGGACGCTGGTTTCTCCCGACGGCTGGAAGCTCTGCCTGCGCGATAAGGATTCGAATGAATTATACAACTTGAATGAGGATCCATTCGAAACGCGCAATCTTTACTCGGACCCGCAATACGCGGCAGTAGTTTCCCGTTTCACCACCGAGATTTACCGATGGCAGGATGCGACTAATGATAAGCTCAAGTTATGAGTAAAATCGCGCCGCTTCGATGGAGCAAGGCGCAACGCGAAGTTCCGCCAAACGAGCAGGGGCGCCTTTCCAGACGCCCCTTCAGCGTTGTAGTTCCGCTGTCGAAGGATCAAGCTCAAGGCTTAATCCACATTGTGGCTGACCTACTTGCGCCTACTGCATATCCTGCGCCAGGATTCCAGAGTTACCACAACGCTGTAGGCCTGACGGAAGGATGATCCCCTTGGGTCAGGCAACGTTTTGACTTGGATTACTCCGTAGCCGGATTGTCCGATGTAGGCCGGAGACACAAGCAGTTCGTAATCAACTCCAGCGATAGCGGTGCCGCTGACCTTGAAGTTTACGTACGTGCCACCGAGCATGAGTGCAGGCTTCATCTCCAGGACGAATGAACCGGTCTTTCCCGGGTGACGTTATCAGTGCTAGTGAATTGTGATCAACGGGAGGTTCTCACCCTCAGTTCTCACCGTCACTGTTCGCATTGCTGCGCGCAGTGGAAAACAGATAGGTAGGACCACCGTCGGGCCGAGGTGATGCCTCGGCGCCTAGCGCAAGCGCAAACGCAAGCGCGACCAGTGTGGTTGTGAATATGTTGTTTCGATTTTTCATGTGTTTTATTTTTCTTTCTTTGTTTAGGCTTTCCATGAACTCTCGTCATTGAGGACTCATTTCCGGCCGTTCACTGAGGTAATGCGTAAAAGCCGGCGCGAGGTTACGCGGGAAGTTCGCTTCGCGAGGTTGAACCGTTAAACGGTTGAAGCGTTAAAGAGTTGAAGCGGAGAGACCGCGGATTCGTGACCGGCTGACGGCTCCAGACGCGAAGCCACGCCGCCCCGAGAGGTTCTCCGGGACAGCGTAGCGCGCGGTTCGTGCACCGCTAGCTGTTTGACGACTCAAGCGCCAGGTTTAATCCACATTGTGGCTGAGCTAGCTGCGCCTACTGCATATCCTGCGCCAGGCTTCCAGAGTTACCACAACGCTGTAGGCCTGGCGGAAGGATGATCCTCTTGGGTCACGCAACGTTTTGACTAGGATTACTCCGTAGCCGGATTGTCCGATGTAGGCCGGAGACACAAGCAGTAACGTAATCAACTCCAGCGATAGCGGTGCCGCTGACCTTGAAGTTTACGTACATTCCAGCACTTACGTACGTTCCACCGGACGTGAGTGCAGGATTCATGGCCAGGACGAACGAACCGGTCTGTCCCCGGGTGACACTATCGGTGCTGTGGATTGTGATCACTGGGAATTCCACAGCCTCAGGGCGCGGTGCGGGTGGAGGCAACTGTATGGGGCCGGGTGCGGCCTTGGTGACTGGCGCAAGCGCAAACGCAAGCGCAAACACCATGGTTATCAATACGGGTGTTTTGATTTTTCATATTATTTACTTTTCTTTCTTTGTTTTGGCCTTCCGGTGAACTCTCGTCATTGAGAACTCATTTCCGGCCGTTCACTGAGGTAATGCGTAAAAGCCGGCGCGAGGTTACGCAGGAAGTTCGCTTCGCGAGGTTGAACCGTTAAACGGTTGAAGCGTTAAAGAGTTGAAGCGGAGAGACCGCGGATTCGTCACCGGCGACGGCTCCAGACGCGAAGCCACGCTGCCCCGAGAGGCTTCCCGGGACAGCGTAGCGCGCGGTTCGTGCACCGCTAGTTGTTTGACGCCTCAAGCGCCAGGTTTAATCCACATTGTGGCTGAGCTAGCTGCGCCTACTGCATATCCTGCGCCAGGTTCCAGGGTTACCACAACGCTGTAGGCTTGACGGAAGGATGATCCCCTTGGGTCAGGCAACGTTTTGACTTGGATTACTCCGTAGCCGGATTGTCCGATGTAGGCCGGGGACACGAGCAGAACGTAATCAACTCCTGCGATAGCGGTGCCGCTGACCGAGAAGTTTACGTACGTTCCACCGAACATGAGTGCAGGCTTCATGTCCAGGACGAATGAACCGGTCTTTCCCCGGGTGACATTGTCGGTGCTATGGATAGTGATCACCGGGATTCCACAGCCTCAGGGCGCTGGTGCGGGTCGGGGCCAACTGTCATGGGGTCCGGGTGCGGCCTTGGTGACTGGCGCAAGCGCAAACGCAAGCGCAAACACTATGGTTATGAATACGGTGTTTCGATTTTTCATCTTATTTACTTTCCTTTCATTGTTTTGGCCTTCCGTGAACTCTCGTCATTGAGAACTCATTTCCGGCCGTTCACTGAGGTAATGCGTAAAAGCCGGCGCGAGGTTACGCGGGAACTTGGCGAGCAACCGTGGATCGCACTGGATATTGCGGATGAGTCAGACGACACTCGCTGAGTCATTGTTGTTGAACAGGGACGAATACCTCGGCCAGGCTGTGTTGTTATGGGCGACCTATTGATTGAAAGAGATCGTGCCCGTGGCTGTATTGTTCTGCCGGTGGGTGCCAAAGGCGAGGCCCCAGCAACTGCACGGCGCCCCGCCCGATTCAGATCCAGAAGTATGGCGGAGTTCGCCTTACGGAGTCCGCAGGAACCCGTCGGCCACGCAAATTGGCTTCAGAAGTTGTCTTTTGCTTTCCTGCCTTGCGTTTCGATGCGTTCTCGCCATATCGCGATAGCCGATACTGCTGCGCGCCCAAGCCAGGGAAGGAGAAGCAGAAAAGTTATGATTATCGTTCCGGTATCTTGATGGTTCATAGGTTTCGATCCTTCCTTTCTGTGTTCACCCCGTCGCATGCGTAAGATTTGGCGCGAGGTTACGCGGGAAAGCTCGCTTCGCGAGGTTGAACTGTTAAACGGTTGAAGCGTTAAAGAGTTGAAGCGGCGAAACCACGGATCTCGGATGCACACGCGCTACGGTTGCGTGCACGACTCGGCGCAACCTGATTTGCGTTAGCTTAGAATAAGGTTGCGCTGGCTATTCGTGGCATCCGCGTAATCCGAGGTGAGATTATTTTTGCTTTTCCTCACAGAGTTTTTGAAAAGCGGGATCGGCGCGCAAAGGATCCCAGATCGGATCAAGTCTAAGAACGGCTGGCGTAGCTGGCATTGGGCCGTAAAGCCAACTAATATACGGCGTTTGTAACAGCCGGCTCAGAGTTGAGATCGAGTGGGTGCTGTCGCCGAACATCATCTGAATCAGCGCCAGCTACCTCTTCACGGGTAGGACCGGATAGTGGATCTGTGGCACTCGGCAAAAGCGTGGTGGCGCGTTCCGCTTCAACTCAACGCCGTCTCCCTTTTCCCCAAGCGCGGCATTAGCAAGCGCCAGTTGTTGCGCAAAGAAGGAGTTATCCGGTTGATCGCGGCAAAGCGGCTTCAGCGTGTTGCGCGCCTGTTCAGCGGTTGCTTTTGCTCCTGCGGTGTCACCGGCAAGGCGTTGAGCGAAAGCCAGTATCACTTGATTCGTGCCTTGGTCGATTTGAGAAGCAAACTGAAATTGCGCTTGCCGGGCTTGCAGCAATCGAACGGCCTCAGCGTGATTACGTTCCAGCCTCAGTTGAGTCATCTTCGTAATGAAAGGTTGAATTGGACTCTGCACGTTTATTCCCGTTAAGAGCGTCGCAGCTTCTTTTAGATTGCCCTCTGCCTGATAAGTCCCGGCTTTTGCCGCGACGATGTCGAGATCGTCTGGGGTAATTTCCAGTGCGCGGTCGTAGAGCTTTAGCGCGGCTGGGAACTTTCGCAGCATGGCGTAAGTCCATGCAGCATTGCTCAGGACCTCTGCGTTGCGTGGATCGAGAGCGAGACATCGCTCAAAGTGCGCAATGCTTTCATCCCACTTCCCTGCCGCCGGGTAACTAAACCAAGGGCATAGAGTATGTCGCTGCTACCTGGCAATATCTCGCTAAGACGCGCGAAAGTGTCTTTGGCGAGGCCGTAATCACGCAATACCCAGTATTGATAATACCCAAGGGCGAGCTGCGTCTCGGGCAGGTTTGGACTCAATTCTTGCGCATTTTCTAAAGCTCGTCTCGCAACGTCGCGTCGAGCCGGGGTTTGGTCCGCGCGAATGAAGTAAAGTGCCGCGTCCGCACGGGAAAGTCGCGCCCAGGCCAGCGCAAAGCCTGGATCAAGTTGCACCGCCCGTTCATAAGAAGTAATGGCGTTCCTTTGCGCGTCGTTCGAGTAAGCGGTGCGTGCGTCAAACACCAGGCCGCGCAGATACGCATCGTAGGCTTCCGGATTGTTTGTCGGTTTGACTGTTAAGGCCTGCGCTTCGCGCGCGGTCAGCTTTACTTGCAACGACTCGGCGATTCCTCTCGCGATCTCACTCTCAACAGCGGTGATGTCAGTCAGCTTGCGGTTGTACGTGTCTACCCAGATGTAGGCGTTGGTTTGCACGCTAATCAACTGCACGTTGACCCGCACCTGATCGGCGTCTCTTTCGCACGCTGCCTTCGAGTATGTTCGATACGCCAAGCTGCTTCGCAATGTCGTGAAGATCCCGTGATTTGTCCTGATATTGCTGCGTGGAATTGCGCGAAATGACTTTCAAATCATGGATTGTTAGCCAACCGGGCCGAGGATCTCCTCGTGTATACCGTCTGCGAAATAGGCGTTATCTGGATCGGGGCTGAGGTTTTCGAACGGAGCTTACTGCGACTCCCTTTGTTGTGCCAACCTTCTCGGGAAGTGGTTTACCTTTGCAAAGCGTCCAACCAATCGCTACCGCCAAGGCAACCAGCAATGCGCATCAGTGCAAAAATGGCTGGCTTCTTTTGATCCATTTGCGAGACGCCTTTGTAACGCGTGATACGCTCTTATGTTCGGCAGGCGCGACCGCTCCCTCTCTTACCGCGTTAAATTCTTCAAACGCTACGTCCGAACTACAGAGATCAGATGGCGCAATTCGTCTTCGCGACGTCGCCGGGCATAGCGACGGTATGGGCGATTTCCTCGCGCAATAACGTTTGGTAACGCTGACGAAATCGGTAGAACGCTTGTTTGACTGCGTTCTCGGTCATGCCGAATTCGGTCGCGACCTGGGCTTGCGACGGACGGTCTGGTTCGTCCATGAGCATTTTCTTCATCTGATCAAAGAAGCGCACATTCCCAGCGCTGCGATACTCTTCGCGCAGTCGCGCCATCACTTGCTCCAACACCGTGAACGCCCAACGCCGTTCGTAGATTTGGTCGGCCGTGAGTCGATCGCAGCGTTCGGCCTCGATGCGCTCCCCTCCTGAATGTCGTCGAATGGAATTAAGCGTTGTCCTTTACCGCGTTTGAGCGCCATGGCATGACGCGACTCGTCAGCAAGAAAATGTTTCACTGAGGCAAGCAGGGTACGAACGAAGTCGTCCTTTTTCCTTGCGCACACTGTTCAGATCTTTGCGCTCGAGTAACAACGCGAAAAGCCCTGGGTAAGATCTTCGGCGTCCTCAGCGCCGGCACCATGCCGCCGCACGTAACCATAGATCGGCCGCCAATACGTGCGGCAAAGTTTTTCGAGAGCCTTCTGTGCCGCCGGCGATTCACCCTGTGCCTCGAGCACCACGCTCCAGTGCGTGGTAGCAAAGATCCCCGGAGAACGGACCGTCTCGTCGGTCGCGCTCAGTGACGTCAACGAATGTTCCGCAGGAGGCATATTACAATGCAAACAAACGACGGCACGAAAGGCAAGCCTGGATTGACCCGAGCGCAAATCTGTTTCGAGTTACGCCTCAAATCGATAACCGTGGAGTTCAATTTCTTTGGCGAATGCTTTCTCTACGATTCGCCGTTGTTGCTCGTTGAACACTTCCTGATATGGCCGCCGGTCGGCGCGATATTCCGATTTCGCTGCGACACCGAGGGTGCCATCAAACGGAATGTTAAGCTGCGCGAAAATTTCACCCAGCTCCGCAAGCAGGTTTTCAAAGCGAACAATTCGATCGACGATGATTTTGCTCCGCGAACGATCCAGTACCGGAAATCGTTAATGGGAAATCGCCCGCGAGCGAGATACTCGTCGAGCGAAAGCCCGCCGCCTTCGCGCGCCGCGTGCATGTTGTAATGAGACAAAACTTTGTCCCACGGATTTCGTTCTACACAAAATTTGAAGTAGCCGTTCCAGACGTCCACGGGAACGCGTTGCTTCACCTCGCGCGCCGGCATGTGATTATAAAATTTCGTGCGGCTCGTCATTGTGTGGCGCAGCGCGGAGAAAAACTTGCCTGGTCGCTCGAGGATTTCGGGAACCGGATTAATCAAGCCCTCATAATTACGCGGTTGATGTCCTTCAACACGCGGCACAATCGGCGTCACGATGTCCTGCGGACCACAATGTTTCGACAGAAACACTTCGATGCTCGTGCCGGCGGTCTTCGCGGTTTTGATGAAGATGAATTTGTATTTGTGGGACAGGATCATCAAACGTGGGCCAACGCTGTCACTTTAATCGCGACCGTTTTACTGCGGCCTCTCTGCGAATGCCTCGAAGCGCGGATGGCCTCGCAGCTCATCAAGCATAGCATCGACTGACATTCCTGTAGGATCGATGTTGTCGTGATTTAGGTATTCGCGTTTAAGGTAATCAATCGCTTTGGTTTTGTCGCCCAGTCCTGCGTAAATCAAGGCGGATAAATAACCGCGAACGAATTCCTGCCGGGCCTGCGCCTCAAGCTGCCGAACGATGTCAACCGCTTCGTCCGGCGAAATGTCCGCCGTTCGCTTTATTCCCTGCGGCGTTATGTCAAAGATCCACGAGAGAATTGCGGAAGGAACGAAACCGAGCGCGAGAAACACGACGACTGCTTTCATCATACACGGAGGTGCATCGAACGTCGGCAGAAAAATCGATGCGGCCTGGATCAGTAGCCATGAGGCAAAAGCATACGCGACTGCGACTTTGTAAACCTTCCGCCGTTTCAGCTCGGCGAAGAAACGACTCGCCTTCATTAGGAACGTTCGCGGGCTATTGCCACGGGCGGGAGTGCCGTTCACCGAGGTGGTAGCACCCCAACTCATACCGTCGGCAGAAGATGTCACTTCATCCTGCGAGCTTGGAATTATCGAGATTGAATTGAGCATACATTCCTTGGAAATTATGGCCTCGGACGCGGAGTTGGACGCGGACCGGGACGCAGCTGCACGGATTGGCCTACGTTGAGCATGTAAACTCCGCGGCCATAGGTGGAAGCGGCAAGCTGGCGGCTCGCGGCGTTAAAGGAGAGCGCGGTAACTACCATTCCTGTCGGAATGCCGTCGCTCAGGTTACCCCATGTCAGTCCGCCATCGGTGCTGGCAAAAACGCCCGCATTAGAAGCGGCGAAGATATGTTCAGGATTTGCCGGATCGATCGCCACATCTCGATAGATGAGGTCCTGGACTCCCTCTTGAACCCAGGTTGTTCCCATGTCGGTAGTCTTATAGACACCTGAATTGCAGGCGAGATACGCTGTCCGCGGATCGGTGGGATGGACGCTCACGGCATGAATTCCGTGCAGGTAGCCCGTTTGCGTTACTTGGATCCACGCAGCGCCATCACCTTCGCCGGCATTGGATGTGACAAAAACGGCATTCTCATTTCTGACCGCGTAAATAACATCCGCGTTACTTGGAGCTTCGGTGGCTGCGGTGATATAGTTCCCACCGTGCTCGGCAAGCGGTCCCCGATTGTCGTCCAAACCACGGGCGAAGCCGTGGCATCCAGGGTGCGAACCACGTGCTGGCAAGACGCGAGAAGATGTTTTGGAGATGATGGATTCATGCTGAATGGTGGAAAGAAAGCGCAGTCAGCATCTCCCTCCAATTCAGCTGGAGCGATGTTCGTCGATTGGTGGGTCTGCGTGTTGACCCTCGTAAACGAATCCCGATTGTATATGACGTAATATGCCCACGTGCTGTCACTCGGATCGATGAGATCGTGACTGGAATCCCCACCGGAGAGCATGTCCCAATGAGCGCCTGCGCTGCTGAACACGGCGCCGTTATCTTGCGTTCCTGCCATCATGCTGCCGTCTGCGCTTAAAGCTACGCTATACATCAGCGCCCCGGGAAGGTTTTGATTGAGGTTTGTCCAATCCAGTCCGTGGTTCGTCGAGCTGACAACGCCTCCATCATTGCCGCCATAGACGACGCCAGAAACTGTGTTCGAAAAGGCGATCACTCGTTGATCGGTGTGTATCGAGCGTCTCGGATCGAGATCCCCCACCAGTGGCCTATTTCCGTCCAGGTCGTGCCTTCGTCGGTAGTACGGTAAAGAGCCATGTTGCCTCCGAGAATGATCTGTGGGTTAGCGGGATCCACTGCGAACACTTGGAAGCCGATGTTCCCGTGGTTGTCGGCGCAGCTGTCGGAACAGATCGGTGGCTCAGGCGAGGGGTCATCATCACAAACCTCAGGGACCCAAGGGCAACGAGTCGGGATTTGGATCCAAGTCACCCCGCGGTCTGTAGACTTATACAGATTATGGTTGGGGTCCCGAGGTCCCAGAAGGTAAAGCGTGGAGCTTCGCCGATGCGATGTCGACTTCACTACGCTTAGCCGATTGTGCGAGTTTAGAAGGACCTGATGTATGCTAATCCAGGAGTTGCCTGAATCAGTGCTCTTAAACGTCCCGCTGTTATCGGTAACGTAAAGCGTAGACGGGAAGGTGGAGGCATCGATGGCAACATCGTAGATTCCTCCCTGGCGCTTTTGACTGAAAGTCGTGCCACTGTCAGTCGAGCGCCACAACCCGGAGGTGTTGGCAACGTATAGCGTCGTGCTCAACTCCGAGCCCGAAGCGTTCGGATCGATAGCAATTGTCCCTCACGTACGTCCCTGCAAAGTGATCGCCGCCCAGGGGTCTGGCTCCAGCTTAACCCTCCGTCGAGCGACCGGTAGAGGCCGACGCCATAAGGTCCGTAGTCCTCTCTTCCGGTGCCTGCGTAGACTATCCTGGACGCATTAGGATCAACGGCGATAGCACTAACACTCTGCGAAGTCCACGCGTCGGACAAATATTGCCACGTGAAACCGCCGTCGGTTGTCTTGGCCAAGCCGCCGAAGCCTCCTGTATAAACAATGCTCGCGTTAAACGGATCGACCGCCAACGTATGGACCATCGCGCCTGCATTTCCACCGTAGCTGTGCTCAATGGGAGGCGCTATTGGCAAGGTCCATAACCGCGATACCTCCGGCGCGTCGGGCGATCTGAAGCTCTCGTTTTGCAAAAGCGGACTTGGAGGCAACACCCGTGCCATCGCTCGCCCAGCCTCGTACGCGGTCGGCGACACGCCTCCTGGCCCGGTGCCAAAAAACCGGTTGAGGAATTCACCACGCTTTTCGATATAGTCGGGATCTTTATCGCGCTCCCCCGGCTCGCCACGAACCGTGCTGGTGGCGTCCAGCGTACCGCGGCGCTGTGCATTAGCGATCGCGCTATAAAATGTTAGTAACACACTTATCGAGCATCAACGACGCTGCAACAAGGTATCTTTTGCGGATTCAGGCAATTTGTTTTCATGCCCGTTCCTTCGGAAACCTTTGTTGGGCGTGGCAGACAAAATGCGAGAGCCTTGTTTTAAAGGCCTAACGAGGCTATACGGTGGAAGACAGTGGGTGTTTACCCAGCCCGCCCGCGACGCTCTTCAGGTAGAACGTGACAGCTGGTGTTATCTATCGACAGACGCTGACTATGCCGGGTCAGCGCGCTGCTTTGCTGGGTGTGATGGTGATAAAACAAAAAGCCGTCACGTAATGGCGTGACGGCTTGTTTCGACAGTTGGTTTACTGCCGCCTATTAGAAGAAATGGCTTACCATGTAGTTAGTTACTAAACAACTACATGCGCCAGGACCGCAAGCCCGAGGCAGGCAAGCAGAAGCACAATGATGCTGAGCATCCTGTCTGGATCATTGATAGACGTACTTGTTCCCTCGTTTGTTTCGTCCTCCAGTGCGGACCGAAAAGGTATCTCACGCCTCAGCTCTTGCGTTTCAGCTTCGTTTTGGATCGGATTGTTCATTTACCTGTTCCTTCGGAAAAGGTGAGCCGGCGTTGCAAAAAGATTTTTGAATCTTTAACGCCGAGCACGGTTCGCGATCCGGAGAGATGGGACTCAGGCGCGGAACCCGTGAGCGGAAAATGAACCAAGCGGTCGGCGACAAAATCAGCCCATGCCGCATGAGCTTGCGCGTTTCAGCGTCAGCGAACGGGTTGCTCCTGATCGGAACCAGGATTCACTTTTTCCCCTCGAAGTTTGAAAGTTAGAGCCAGGTGTTCGGTCCCAGTGCCATGGGACACCGCTTCGTAGATTAGCGCGTCCACGGATACGCGCCAGTTTGCGCTGCTGCGCTTTGCTGACGTTAACTGGCGGAGATCACCGCCGTCCTACCCGGCGCAAGGGCGGGCTACGCGATATGGCGGGAAAGTTTTGACAACTCAGTCGCCGGGGCATGGAGAGCACTGCTTCCGGACCACGACGCTTGGGTGGCAAGCCTCGCCGGAACGAAACTACGAAGATCGCAGCGGTCGCTCAGCCGCCAGCCGCTTGTCCTACCACAGGTGGCCCACCCCGAAAGGGTGGGTGGTGGGTTTGGGCCGTTTGGTCTTACCCGCGAGGGTGGGTGGTTGGTTTCTTCTTACTTTTCGGTCTTTTTCGTTTCATTGCGCGTACCTCCTGTCAAAGATTTGAAACAGGTCTGGCGTGCATTACAAGCCGAAAATTTGCGGTTTGAATCATTAAGTGGGACCTACGAACGCGCGTACTGTGAGGACTGCGTACGCTGATGGTTACTATAACGTTGCGCCGTTTAAAGCCGGTCGAAAAACTCTGGGGATTCACTGCCGCTCTTTCGATTACGCGAAAGCGAGAAGATCTTAATTGAAAACCTCCCTAGCTTGTAACATCGCGCCGTTTTACCTCGCCGAAAGAGTCTGGGTTTGTGTCGCGTTGTAGCCCAGTGCTCCGAGTCTTCGGCCAGCGGGAGAGCAGAAGGGTTACGGTGCTTTGGGTAGAGATTTCAAACTGCTGGATATGAATTCGGTTGGAAAGCGGATTTGGTCCGTTCGGCGGCGAGTTAGCTCGCTATCAAATAGGACAACGCTCGTTTCGTGGCAGCGGAGTTCACAAGACAAAGAGCAGAAATGCTTGCTAACCCGCTTGTCAAAGCGGTAGAAAGCCAGTCTGAGCCACTGAAATCACGGATGAGTGCTGACTTAACAGGTCGGTCTAAGGCAAAAGCGTTAAAACCTGCTATGCGTCCATCCCGGAAAAAGGGTTTTGCACCCGATGCGCCCCAGCCGCGGCTTTCCATTCACAAGAAGCGAAGCATTTGGTTCCAATCGCGCACTTGTTGGCCTTTTCGAGAAGCACGAGTGCACAGAACAGGCAAGAGAGCGAAGCGCGGGGCACAGACCCTGCCGGTGACGCACACTGTGTGGGAATCCATTGGCCCAACGAATATCGGCGGACGAATGACGAGTATTGTTTGCCACCCAGATAAAGCAGATTGGATATGGGACGGGCGCAGCCGCTGGAGGCGTCTGGAAGAGCAAAAATGCCGGCAGAACCTGGTCTCCTCTCTGGCATTCCCAGGAAAGTTTAAACGTGGGTTCTCTTGCGATCGACTCAAAAATCCGGAGGTGATTTATTGTGGTACGGGTGAAGCCAATCTCTCCTTCGATTCCTATGCTGGTGTCGGAATCTATCGGACAACGGACGGTGGTGATACCTGGGTTTTGCTAGCGCCGTCACGACAGGCAGGAATTCCGACGCGCATCGGTGCGATCGCAATTGATCCCCACGATTGCAAACATTTGCTTATCGGCGGAGTCGGTGCCGCATGAAAGTAGTCCGCAGCCCAATGATGTTGGAGGATGTATGTTTCCTCGACGGCGGACTTAACTGGCACCGACAAACTTTTATTTCGAAAAAACTATTGGTGTCATTCTGTTGTTTTTCATCCCACTAGACTCGGGGCGATCTTCGCCACAATTACAGAGGTGGGCGCACGAAGCGGTATATGGTTTTCGGAAGATGGCGGGCGGCGTTGGACTCAATTGACGAATTGTTTGCCCGATCCGGAGAATTTATCCCGCACGAGCCTAGCGGTAAGTCCATCGAACCCGGACATCATCTATGCTTTTGCAGGGTCCGCGCTCAGTGCGCGGAGCGATCTATTGCAGGGCGTCTACCGGAGCGAAGATGGTGGGAAGACGTGGAGCGAGATTAGCTGCAGAGACACAGTCGAGACACGAGAAATTGAGTCGGCATTTCGCCGACGAAGACCAGATTTATTACGGCAATACAATCGTGGTTCATCCGCGCAATCCCGATCACGTCCTTTGTGGCGGCGTGGATCTGCATCTCACCACCAACGGAGGCAGAACTTGGAGGAGAGTAACGCGTTGGGATGCCGAACGCGGCGAACGCAATTACGCTCATGGCGATCATCATCACCTTGTTATGCCCGCAAGCGCGGCAGGCCGTGTCTACGATGTAAACGATGGTGGACTCGACGTTAGCGACGACGGTGGGTTCACCTGGAACAACCGCAGCAAAGGTTTGGTAACTACCATGTACTACGACATGGACGTCGCCCAGAGCTGGCGCCGCTTCGGCGGCGGCACACCAAGATAATGGAACGCTGGAGACCACTCGTAGCCGAAGTAACGTTCGTCACCGCGAGATTCTGGGATGGTGATGGCGGTTGGATAGTTTACGATCCCAGCCACCCGGGCACAAATACGCCTCAATGATTAATATGCAGATTTGGCGCTGGCGTGCAGGCAGCAGGCGACGGACCGACGTATCACCGCCCGTTCCGAAAGCTGAAGCCGAAGCTCCGTTTGGATGTGTTACATCGCAATGGATCCTCACGACGCGAACACAGTTTTCACCGGATCAAAGCGAGTCTGGCGCACAAAGGATGACGGGAAGACTTGGAGACCTGTGTCACCAAGTCTTGATGATAGTACCATCAGCGCGATAGAGATTGCTCCGTCAGATTCGACGGCGGATCTATGTCGGCACAGAGAACGGTGGCTTCTTCCGCAGTTTGAATGGGTGGACGAACGTGGAGTCCAAATTTGAAGAGCGGATGATACCTGGACACACCATCACGCGAATTGACTCTACCGCAAAGCTCGGGGCCGACGTTGTTTTTGTGACAGTAGCAAACACTGGACATTCCCACGTCTTTTGCTCCAAAAAATGGTGGCAGGACTTGGGAAGATGTGGATAACGGAGAACTGCCTGACGTGCCTCATCACGCAGTCGTGATTCGCCCTGACGCGCCCAACACAGTCTACGTTGCAAACGACGTTGGAGTCTTTGTAACACGGAATTCCGGCAAGACGTGGAGGAACATGACCGCGAACTTGCCGAACGTGATGGTGGTTGATTTGGTTCTCCACGAAAAACAGGCAACTCTCAGCGCGGCGACTCACGGAAGAGGTCTTTGGCGGACGTCGATTTAGCTGGGCAATTTATTTCGCAGCCAATGTGCCTCGGCTGCACAGGGGTGTTCTAAGCGAAACCAAACTAGGTGGCTTGGTGCTGGCTTGTAGCGCTTTACCGACGCGCGGAACGGGGCTTAAGACCCTCGACGATCTGCGCGAACCGCGTATCACCACGAAGGCCATCCCACGCCGGATCGAGCTTGAGCTGGCCGTAATCGGGGCCACCAGGTGCCTTCGCGAGAAACATTAGCTCTTTTTATCGCAGCGTCGTTATCTCCGAGCCAAGTATAAATCATCGCCAGCCTCGTGATAATGTTGACGCCATCCAAAGCATCCTCGCTGATCGGGCGCAGTTCGACGGCGCGACGTCCTTCAGCCAATGCTTCGCTCCTCCAGTGCAAGTTCCCGCGTCAATCAGGCCGGAGCAACGCTAACAAATCGGCGTCATTGGGGCGATCGTGCAGTTTCGCCTCTGTCTTGACGCGCGCAGCAGAAAAGGCGTCCCAGGCTGTTGGCGCGTCGCCACTCGCTTGCGCAGCCAAAGCTCGGAACCAATCTCGTGGGCGCAGCAAACCTGTGCTGTCTGCGAGCTCCTCGAGGTTGGATTGCGCGAGGATCTTCGCTGCAGACAGCAGCGTCGCGTTCATACAACGCCGAGGCTAATTCGTAGTCGAGGTCGCCGCGCCGTCTGGGTCATAGCCAGCGGGCACGGAGTCTAGTAGACGGCGCGCAGCTTGTGTGTTGCCCTTTTCCAATTCCACCTGTGCACGCAGCATCTGGTGAGTACGTTGTTGAGCCTGGGTTCGCAGCAATCGCACGATCGCACACCGCTTCTTCATCGTCGTATCTGCGCAGCACGTCGGCACAGCACGGTTAGGTCACCAAAAACTTGTGAATTTCGGGGATCGAGTTCGGCTGCTTTTTCCAGATTTTTGACCGCCTCCTCCCAGCGACCCTGGCGCGCATCGATCCATCCTGTAACTGAATAAACTTCCGCGCTATTCGGTAGCATCTTCTTAGCGATCGCAAGCTCTGCCCGCGCGCGCGCGTAGTCGCGATCGCCACGGTAATAAACCCTCGCTTGGGCCAAGATGGGCTTCGCCCGACTCAGGATCGAGCGCGAGTGCTTTTTGTGCCATCACTTTGGCCTGCGCCAGTCGGCCCGGCGTGGCATCGAAGCCGAACCAATATAGCGCCCGTTGGCTCGGGCCGCTCCAGCAATACGCAAGCGTAAAATTCGGGTCGCGCGATATCGCCTCGTCAGAGCAATCGAAGCGCTTTAAGCAAAGTTTCCTTCCGGTCCGGCGTCTCGTGAAACGTGTTGATCAACTGCTTAGCTTGAAGATAAAAGTCGAAGGCTTCCTGAGATCCCGGGTTGGCCGCACATCTATGGCCGCTTTCTCCCGGGGCGAAGCTTGGATTTGAGCTGAGAAACGATTTGTTCAGCGATCTCACTTTGAATTGCAAATACATCAGCGACGTCGCGGTCATAACTCTGCCCCCAAAGCGTCCGATTGGTAGACACATCGATCAACTGGGCGTTGACGCGCACGCGATTACCCGCTCGCTGGACACTACCTTCCACTACACGCGCAACACCGAGTTGATGGCCGATCTTGTTCAGATCGCGCGCGGCTCTGCTCTCGTATTGCATCACGGAGGTGCGGTTGATCACTTTCAGATCGGCGAGGCTGGCCAGGCGGGTTAAAATTTCATCCTGCACGCCGTCGACGAAATAGACGTTATTCGGATCAGGGCTCAGGTTTTCAAACGGAAGCACTGCGATGCTTTTGTCCGCTGCGGGATTCGAAGCCGCATTTTCGACTCCGCGATCGATGTGCGAGGAAAAGTGTAGACATGCCGAAAACGACAGCGGTTGCGACTGCGAGGCGGCGCGCGTGCGTCGCACGCTGCGTGCCTCTGGGGAGCAACGTTGCAGGCGCGCTGCTAACTCGCGGGTGCCGGGCCGCGAGGCCGGTTCGAATGCGAGCATCGATTCGAGCAGCGATTTCAGGCGATGCGGAACATGCGCTGCTTTGAGTTGTTCGACGGGAAGCGCATTTGATTGTTGAGCGCGGTGGATCTCCGACAGTGTACGGCCGGCAAATGGCGTTTTTCCGGTAAGCGCGAACCAGAGCGTTTCGCCCAGCGAATAAATGTCGGAGCGCACGTCGAGCGCAGAATGTTCAAATTGTTCCGGGCTGGCGAATGCCGGCGTACCCACAAATCTGTCATGGGTCAGCGACTTCGGATCGGTTGCCGTGTGAAAAGCTTTGGCCAAACCGAAATCGATTATTTTTACCACCGGAATCCCGCTCTTGCGGAGCGCGCGTATTCTACTTCGCTTAGACCGAGCTTGATCGCTCCCCATCACTTCGGGGTCGTCCGCATTTACGAGCATCAGGTTTGCTGGCTTTAAATCGCGATGGACTAACCCGTGTTTTTCTGCGGCGGCGAGGGCCGAGGTGACTTGCTGTGCAATTCCGATGGTGGTACGCGCATCGAGCGGCCCGGCGCGGTGAACGCGTTCATCAAGGGTCTCGCCCTCGATCAATTCCATCGCGTAAAAGTATTGGCCTGTCTCAAGGCGCATTCCGAATTGGTAGACGGTGGCGATGTGTTCGTGTCGCAGTGCTGCAGCCGCGCGCGCTTCGCGGACAAAGCGTTCGCGGGCGTCGGCGCTTCGCTCAGCGATATCGGTTTTAATGATCTTTAAGGCGACTTTGCGCTGGAGCGACGTGTCGGTGGCGCGATACGTGACGCCCATCGCTCCACGGCCAAGCTCGCAGAGACTTCCATCCGCGTGACAATCGATTTCATACACACCAAAGCGCGTGCCGCCCCCGAGAGCGTCCGGGGTTGAATCTTGCGCCGTTTCTTCTTCGCTGCCGATTCCCGCCTGCAATAGACAAAACATGCAGCCGCCTCCGCCACCGAATGTTTCCTCAAGCGCAGCGCCGCAGGTCGGACAGGTCAGAAGTTTGCTGCGAGCGAGCGGTTGCATTTGTTTGGGCTAAGCGGCGAGCTTAGTTAGACCAGACCGGGGCAACGATTGCCCGATCTTGCGCTCAATCTCTTCTTGCGCCTCGGGGGACATGTGGAGCTACCTGACAAGATCTTTCATAAACCCGCTGCCAGGCTATGTCGAGATAAAGCTGGCGACGCCGAAACGCTCTAAGTCTCCACGAAATCGCCCTTGCTGGTCGCGTTTCAATAGATGCCGCGTCTCGCTGCGCGCGAAGATCTTTGCGAGAGGTAGCCGACGCAGAGGACAGCCGTCGTGACAAAGCCCATCAGCGGCGTGTCCGGGCCTGGCTACTGTGCCTGAGCGGCCGGTGCATGTAGCAGAGGCTTTTTGTCGGATCGCAGCACCAACTCGTCTCCTATGACAATGAGTTCACCGTTAAATGGCGCCGAGGGTTTGATCGGAAACAGCGGTCGTAACACCGCAGATGCTTGCGATACAAACACAAGCGAAATGAGTGTAGCCACTACTGCACACTTCATTTTCATTGAAGTTCGAACTCCTTTCCCAGGCTAATTTCCTCTGCGATTAAGTTTTCGGCGCGAATGTTTGTTTCCTCTGCCGTTTCAACACGCGCCCACTCTGCTTTAATCGCTTCGCCAACTGCGATGGGTAATCCCGTATCCAAATCGTAAACGATAAAAGTTTTCATAACTCAAATTTCCTTTCAGCTGGTTTGTGATTTTGATCTCCCACTGACGTACTTCGGGAGATCCGGCGCGATATTGCAGAAAATTTAGCGAAACGAGATTTACCGGATCACAGAAGGCAACGAAGTCGTGCCCCAATTAAGAGGAAGGCTCTCTAATGACTGAAGCGAATCCTGATTCGGCGTGCCTCGATCGACTTTCGTTCAGGCCAAGCTCAGGTCGCATCCACCCATCCGTGTTATCCCGTTCGATCCGTGGTAAAGTTATTTCTGCTTTTCCTCGCAGAGTTTTGGAAAGCCGGATCGGCGCGTAAAGGGTCCCAGATCGGATCGAGCCTAAGAAGGGCCGGCGTAATAGTCGCCGGGCCGTAAACCCAGCTATCATAGGGCGTTTGTAACAGCTGGGTGAGAGTTGAGATCGGACGGCTATTCTCGCCGAAGATCGTCTGAATTAACGCCAGGTTCTCTTCGAGGGCAGGTCCAGACACCGATCTTTAGCACGGGGCAGAAGCATGATTGCACGCTCCGCGAGCTTTCAGGGCCGAGTCCTTCTCACCCGTCACAGCATAAGCTCGAGACAGCCGAGACAGGCTGCTGCAAGGAAGGCGTCGTCTGGTTGATCTCTGTAGAGCTGTTCGAGTGTATTGCGCGCCTGTTCAGCGGTAATCTTTGCGCCAGCCGTATCGCCAGCAAGGCGCTGCATCAAAGCAAGCATCACCTGATATCAGGCCTTGTCGCCCTCAGAATCAAAACGGAATTGAGCCAGTCGGGCTTGCAGCAATCGAATGGCCTCACCGTAATTTCGTTCAAGTCTCAACTGACCGATCTTGATTAGGAAGCGTCTCCTCAGAAGGAGTCTGCTCGTTTATCTCCTGATAGGAACCTGGCGGCTTCTTGCAGGTTACCCTGGGCCTGATAAATGCTGGCCTTTGCCGCCATCACATCCGGATCGTTTGGCGTAATGTCCAGCGCTCGATCATAGAGCTTTAGCGCTGCCGGAAATTGTCGAAGCATCGGCTGTAAGTCCATGCCGCGCGCGTCAGTAACTCCACATTACGTGGGTCCAGGGTGAGGGCTTGCTCGAAGTAGGCAATGCTTTCATCCCAGTGTCCCTCGCGTCGGGCAATTCAGCCGAGGGCCCTTGGGTACCTCGCTGCTGCCTGGTAACATTTTGCTGACGCGATCGAACGTGGTTTTGGCAGCCCCGTAATCATGCAGCACCCAGTATTGATAATAACCCAAGGCGAGCAGGGTTTCAGGCGAGTTCGGCGCTAGTTTCTGCGCATTCTCCAAAGCACGTTTCGCTGCGTCGCGCCGAGCGGCGGCAGTAGCGTCGTCGCGGTTAAAGTAGATAAGCGCGTCCGCGCGAGAAAGTCGCGCCCAAGCAATCGCAAAATTGGGATCAAGCTGCACCGCCCGCTCATAAGAACCGGTGGCTTTCGCGTGCGAGATCGTTAGAGGAAGGATAAGCGTAGGTGCCGCGTGCTTCAAAGCCAGGCCGCGCAGATACGCATCGTAAGCCTCCGGATTGTTTGTCGGTTTAACTGCTAACGCCTGCTCCTCGCGACCGGTTAGCTTCGCCTGCAACGACTCCGCTGATTCGTTTGGCGATCTCGCTCTCGACCCCAAAGATGTCAGTCAACTTCCGGTCGTAGGTGTCTGCCCAGAGGTGGGAATCGGTTTGCGCGTTGATCAACTGCACATTGACCCGCACCTGATCAGCCGACTTTTTGCACGCTACCCTCAAGAATGTTCGCTACGCCGAGCTGCTTCGCGATCTCGCGGAGATTGGCAGGTTTGCTCTGATATTGCTGCGTGGAAGTGCGCGAGATTACTTTTAGATCCGCAATCTTAGATAAGCGAGTCAGAATCTCGTCCTGAATACCGTCGGCAAAGTACGCATTCGCTTTGTCCTCGCTGCGGTTTTCAAACGGAAGCACTGCAATACTCTTCTCCGGCGCGGAATTCAAAGGCGCATTTTGGATCCGCAGTCGTTGAAATACGAAAAGTGCAGACATGCCGAGAACGACGAGCGGCTGCGGCTGCGAGAGCGAGCGCGCGTGCGTCGCACGCTGCGTGCCTCCGGGGAGCAACGTTGCAGGCGCGCTGCTAACTCGCCGGTGCCGGGCCGCGAGGCCGGTTCGAATGCGAGCATCGATTCAAGCAGCGATTTCAGGCGATGCGGAACATGCGCTGCTTTGAGTTGTTCGATGGGAAGCGCATTTGATTTTTGAGCGCGGTGGATCTCCGACAGACGCTACGGCCGGCAAATGGCGTTTTTCCGGTAAGCGCGAACCAGAGCGTTTCGCCCAGCGAATAAATGTCGGAGCGCACGTCGAGCGCAGAATGTTCAAATTGTTCCGGGCTGGCGAATGCCGGCGTACCGACAAATCTGTCATGGGTCAGCGACTTCGGATCCGTTGCCGTGTGAAAAGCTTTGGCCAAACCGAAATCGATTATTTTTACCACCGGAATCCCGCTCTTGCGGAGCGCGCGTATTCTACTTCGCTTAGACCGAGCTTGATCGCTCCCCATCACTTCGGGGTCGTCCGCATTTACGAGCATCAGGTTTGCTGGCTTTAAATCGCGATGGACTAACCCGTGTTTTTCTGCGGCGGCCAGGGCCGAGGTGACTTGCTCTGCAATTCCGATGGTGGTACGCGCATCGAGCGGCCCGGCGCGGTGAACGCGTTCATCAAGGGTCTCGCCCTCGATCAATTCCATCGCGTAAAAATATTGGCCTGTCTCAAGGCGCATTCCGAATTGGTAGACGGTGGCGATGTGTTCGTGTCGCAGTGCTGCAGCTGCGCGCGCTTCGCGGACAAAGCGTTCGCGGGCGTCGGCGCTTCGCTCAGCGATATCGGTTTTAATGATCTTTAAGGCGACTTTGCGCTGGAGCGACGTGTCGGTGGCGCGATACGTGACGCCCATCGCTCCACGGCCAAGCTCGCAGAGACTTCCATCCGCGTGACAATCGATTTCATACACACCAAAGCGCGTGCCGCCCTCGAGAGCGTCCGGGGTTGAATCTTGCGCCGCTTCTTCTTCGCTGCCGATTCCCGCCTGCAATAGACAAAACATGCAGCCGCCTCCGCCACCGAATGTTTCCTCAAGCGCAGCGCCGCAGGTCGGACAGGTCGAGAATCTGCTGCGCAGGAGGTTGCATTTGTTTGGGCTAGCTGCGAGCTTAGACCAGACCGGGGCAACGATTGCCCGATCTTGCGCTCAATCTCTTCTTGCGCCTCGGGGGACATGTGGAGCTACCTAGACAAGATCTTTCATAAGCCCGCTGCCAGGCTATGTCGAGAATAAAGCTGGCGACGCCGAAACGGTTTACGCTCGACGAAATCGCCCTCTGCTCGTGCGTTTCAATAGATGCCGCGTCTCGCGCGCGGAAGATCTTTGCAAGAAGTAGCCGACACGAGGGACAGCTGTCGTGACAAAGGCGATAGCTTCGTGTCCAGGCAGCTCCCCTAGTGTGCCTGAACCGGGTGATGCATCAGAGGCTTTTTGCGGATCGCAGCACCAACTCGTCTCCTATGACAATGAGTTCACCGTTAAATGGCGCCGAGGGTTTGATCGGAAACAGCGGTCGTAACACCGCAGATGCTTGCGATACAAACACAAGCGAAACTAAGTGTAGCCACTACTGCACACTTCATTTTCGTTGTGAGACGGGTTCATGGAAGTTCGAACTCCTTTCCCAAGCTAATTTCCTCTGCGATTAAATTTTCGGCGCGAATGTTTGTTTCCTCTGCCGTTTCAACACGGGCCCACTCTGCTTTAATCGCTTCGCCAACTGCGATGGGTAATCCCGTATCTAAATCGTAAACGATAAAAGTTTTCATGATTCAAATTTCCTTTCAGTTGGTTTGTGATTTTGATCTCCACTGACGTAGCTTCGGGAGATCCGGCGCGATATTGCAGAAAATTTAGGAAACGAGATTTCCCGGATCGCGAGACGACAAAGCTTAGTCGCCTAATTGGGAGGAAGCCCCCTGAATGACGCGAATAGCGAACCGCGAAAAGGCTGTCGAGGTTCAGTGTCTGCCGCTTTCTGCGCAGGGTTTTGAACGCGGCTCGGGCGCAAAGCCCCTAGGAACCGTTCAGGTCCGGTGGCCCAGAAGTGCGGATGTAGAGGCATTAGGTCGTAAAGCAGCTAATACTCATAACGACTGCTGGCAAACCGATTTTTGCGAGCAAGGCCTTGTAGCGGGGATCGTCGCGCAAGCCGCGCAACAACGGATCAATTAACAATGCTGAGCGTCCCAGTGTCGTGATTATCAAACGAGATTTGCAACCACTCGAACGCTTTGTCTGTCTCGCCTCGCACGGCGTAAACCTCAGCGATTTGATAGGCCAACTGATCTCGCGCCATTGGCAATGAGATCGGCTAAAGCCGCGTCTGCTGCCGCGCGATCGCCCGCGCACGTGGGAGCGAGTGCGAGTTCGAAACAGCGATAACCGTTCGATCAGGCTCCGGTTGGCTTCCGCAGTGCCGTCTCACCATCGCCGCGCTCGACTGCGACGAGCACCTGATATCGATGATTGGAAGCAGCGGCTGGCTGCAATTCTCGCCGCTTTCCGTGCCAACGGCGTCTGCCTCATCCAGTTTTCCCGCGACGAAAAGGACGCGGCCAGCTACCTTGCGCTGTAACGGAAGAGGGTCGAGTTCCACCGCCTGCGCGAGCCTGCCGCTCGGCCTCGTCCAGGTTTGCCCCAGATAGAACGATCGCTCGGGCCAGCAAATCGTTCGCGGTCGGATTTGCGGGCGAGAGTTCTTTTGCGCGCTTTAGTTCGCTAGGCAGCTTCGGTAAATTTCCAATCGATAAAAAAGCGAACCCAGCCGAGGGCCGCGTGCGCCTCGGCAAGGTGCCGGCACCGATCGCGACAGCTCTCTCACTCGCTTCTCGCCGCAGCGCAAGTCGTCGCGTTGCTCGGCAGTCAAGATCGCCAATGAACGTCCACGCTTCGGAACGCTCTGCGTAAGCCAGGGGCGTAACTAGGATCGAGCCGGATCGCCTCATCAAAGTAGCTCACCGCTTTGCGATAGTCCTCGAGATTACGGCGCTGAAAATGAAAATGGCCCTGGAGGTAAGCATTGTGCGCCTCTACGCTGTTAGGCGCGAGTCGTGTGCTGTCCATCCGATCCGAGCAATCTCACCTTCAGTGACTCAGCGACCGCTTCGGCTATTTCCTCTTGAACTGCGAAGATATCTTTTAGTTCACGATCGAACGTTCGGGTCCATAGTTCAATCCCATCGGCGGCATTTGTCAGCGCGGCGACAATTCGCACCTGTTGCCTTCCTTGCGTCACCGTGCCTTCCAAAGAGTGTAGCTTACACCTAGCTTCTCGCCAATCGTTTTTGGTTCCTCTTTCCTGTCCTTGAACCGGAACGAAGAACTGCGACCGATAACTTTGAGCTCACTGATTTGAGCAAGAGCTGAGATTAGTTCTTCCGACAGTCCATCCGAAAAATATTCGTCGTGCGGATCACTCAGGTTCTCAAACGGGAGAACTGCAATGCGTTTGTCGAGCTTATCCTCGCAGAGTTTTGGAAAGCGGGATCGCCGCGCAGACGGATCCCAGAGTCGGATCGAGCCTGAAGAAGGGCCGGCGTGATGGGCATGGGGCTGTAAACCCGCCGCCATATGGCGTTTGTAACAGCTCGGTGAGGAGTTGAGATCGCACGGCTGTTCTCGCCGACGATCGTCTGAATTAACGCCAAGTTCTCTTCATAAACAGGTCCGTCCATCGGATCTTTAGCACGGGGATAGAGCATGATTGCACGCTCCGCTGCCTTCAGGGCCAAGTCCTTCTGCCCGTCACGGCATAAGCTTGAGACAGAGCAGCGCCAAGTATTGGCATTGTCTGGTTGATCTCTGTGGGACTGCTCGAGTGTATTGCGCGCCTGTTCAGCGGTAACCTTTGCGCCAGCTGTATCGCCAGCAAGGCGCTGCACTGAGAGCAAGCCACGCCTGAACACCGGCCTTGTTGACCTGAGAATCATAATGGAATTCGAGCCAGTCGGGCTTGCAGCAATCGAACGGCCTCACCGTAATTGTCGTTCGAAGTCTCAACTGAGTGATCTTGAGCTCCGGAAGGTATTCACACTAGGAGTCTGCTCGTTTATTCCTGATAAGAACTTCGCGGCTTCTTGCAGGTTACCCTGGGCCTGATAAATGCTGGCCTTTGACGCCATCAGCATCCGGATCGTTTGGCGTAATGTCCAGCACTCGATCATAGAGCTTTAGCGCAGCTGGGAATTGTCGAAGCATGGCGTAAGTCTCATGCCGCGTCGCTGAGTAACTCCACATTACGTGGGTCCAGGGCGAGGGCTTGCTCGAAGTAGGCAATGCTTTGATCCCAGTGTCCCTCGCGTCGGGCAACTAGAGCCGAGGGCCATATGGTACCTCGCTGCTGCCTGGTAACATCTTTGCTGACGCGACTCGAACGTGGTTTTGGCAGGCCCGTAATCACGCAGCACCCAGTATTGATAATAACCCAAGGCGAGCAGGGTTTCAGGCGAGTTCGGCTCCAGTTTCTGCGCATTCTCCAAAGCGCTTTCGCCGCATCGCGGCGAGCGGCGGAAGCAGTGTCGTCGACGTTAAAGTAGAGATAGCGCGTCCGCGCGAGAAAGCCGCGCCCAAGCGAGCGCAAAATTGGGGTCAAGCTGCACCGCCCGCTCATAAAAACCGACTGGCTTTCCCATGAAGATCGGCTGAGTCGGAGGAAGACTGCTGCGTGCTGCAAAAGCCAGGCCGCGCAGATACGCATCGTAAGCCTCCGGATTGTTTGTTGGTTTAACTGCTAACGCCTGCTCCTCGCGACCGGTCAGCTTCGCTTGCAACGACTCCGCGATTCGCTTTGGCGATCTCGCTCTCGACGCCGAAGATGTCAGTCAACTTCCGGTCGTAGGTGTCTGCCCAGAGGTGGGAATCGGTTTGCGCGTTAATCAACTGCACATTGACCCGCACCTGATCAGCTACTTTTTGCACGCTACCCTCAAGAATGTTCGCCACACCAAGCTGCTTCGCGATCTCGCGGAGATTGCGCAGGTTTGCTCTGATATTGCTGCGTGGAAGTGCGCGAGATTACTTTTAAATCCGCAATCTTAGATAAGCGGGTCAGAATCTCGTCCTGAATACCGTCAGCAAAGTACGCATTCGCTTTGTCCTCGCTGCGGTTTTCAAACGGAAGGCACGGCAATGCTTTTGTCCGCCGGATTCAAAGGCGAATTTCGGATTCGCGATGGTTGAAAGACGAAAAGTGCAGACATGCCGAGAATCACGAGGGCTGCGGCTGCGAGAGCGACGCGCGTGCGTCGCACGCTGCGTGCCTCTGGGGAGCAACGTTGCAGGCGCGCTGCTAACTCGCTGAGTGCCGGGCCGCGAGGCCGGTTCGAATGCGAGCATCGATTCAAGCAGCGACCTCAGGCGAGAGGGAACGTGCGCTGCTTTGAGTTGTTCGATGGGAAGCGCATTTGATTGTTGAGCGCGGTGAATCTCCTCCACGCTACGGCCTGCAAATGGCGTTTTTCCTGTAAGCGCGAACCAGAGCGTTTCGCCCAGCGAGTAGATGTCGGAGCGCACGTCGAGCGCAGAATGTTCAAATTGTTCCGGGCTGGCGAATGCCGGCGTGCCGACGAATCTGTCATGGGTCAGCGACTTCGGATCGGTTTGAGTGTGAATTGCCTTAGCCAGACCGAAGTCGATTATTTTCACCAGCAGCTTTTATTGTTGGTGACGTGGCCGTTTCGCCATCGGGCGAGACGAGCATCAGGTTTGCTGGCTTTAAATCGCGGTGGACTAACCCGTGCTTTTCCGCCGCGGCCAGTGCAGAGGTGACTTGCTGTGCGATCTTGATAGTGGTGCGCGCATCGAGCGGCCCGGCGCGGCGAACGCGTTCCTCAAGGGTCTCGCCCTCGATCAATTCCATCGCGTAAAAATATTGGCCTGTCTCAAGGCGCATTCCGAATTGGTGGATGGTGGCGATGTTTTCGTGTCGCAGTGCTGCGGCTGCACGGGCTTCGCGCATAAAGCGTTCGCGTGCGTCGGCGCTTCGCTCAGCGATGTCGATTTTAATGATCTTTAAGGCGACTTTGCGCTGGAGCGACGTGTCGGTGGCGCGATACGTGACGCCCATCGCTCCACGGCCAAGCTCGTAGAGGCTTCCATCCGCGCGACAATCGATTTCATAAACACCAAAGCGCATGCCGCCCTCGAGAGCGTCCGGGGTTGAATCTTGCACCGTTTCTTCTTCGCTGCCGATTCCGGCTCGCAACAAACAAGACATGCAGCCGAGTCCGCCACCGGGTGTTTCCTCGAGCACGCCGCCACAGTTCGGGCAGGTCGAAATCTGCTGCGACGGGGGTTGCATTTGTCAGACTACCGCGCGGCCAGGACGCGGCACAAATATCGCAGTTCTTCGTCCACGTCTTCGGTTTCAAAGACCGTGTCGCGCACGACTTCGCGTAGAATCGCGCGATAACGCTTGCGCAATCGGGCAACATCGCTGCGCAATGTCGTGACTGGCCGATGCGTTTGTTGCGCCATCTGTTCGTAGGGGATCGCCGATTCTTCGGTGGCTGAAAGATATGGCATCAAATGGCTAAGAAGGTCTGCTTTGCCGGCGAGCGCGCACTCTTGCGTGAGCCGATCCACCGCCTGCCGCAAAAGCAAGCGCTGCCCACTCACGATCGTAGACTTCCTCCGGTTGCCATTTCGTTGCTCGCGCAATTTGCGCCTCCGCCTCTGCAGTAGCTTGATCGTCCAAGCTCGTAAGGATCATACCGCCGCCGCGTTTCAAAGCCCGTCCACGATCGTGCACATCGGCGGCGAAATGTTTCAGTGTGCCGAGGAGAAAAGAACGGAACCGTCCCTTCTCGCGGTCGGCGCGAGCGTACGCGCGAGTCTCGATCAGGTCAGCGAAAAAGCCCTGGATCAAATCCCGCGCATCCTCTGGCGCCACATCCTTGTCGGCGTAGGAAGGAATACAGCGGACGCCAATAAATTTGGCATAGTTCCGACAGCGCATTGAATGCGTGAGCGGACACTGTCGCCGAATTGCCCGCTTCGAGGACTATTGACCAACGAGTCGAGGCGAATGATTCATACCGACTTTCCGCCTCGCCGCGAGGGGGCACCGGCGATGTTTTCACGTGTGAACGACAATAAGTAATACGCTGGCTTAGTGGCAAGAGCATAAGCAATATGAGATAGACTGAGGCCAGGAATGATCTCGCTGCAGAAACGTTTCTTGTTCGTTCACATTCCAAAAACAGCCGGTAACTCGATTCAGAGCGTCCTGCGCGATTACTCGGAGGATCAACTCGTTGCTCTACGAAAGGAGCAGGACGGGATCGAGCGCTTCGGACTGCGCAATCCAAAGTTACAAGATCAAGAAACACTCGACGCTGAGCGAGTATCACGATGCCTTGGGGGACGAGCAATTTCGCGATCTGTATAAGTTCACCTGTGTGCGGAATCCGTGGGATCGAATGGTGTCGTATTATTTCACGCCCACGCAAAATCCCGAAACTTGGAACCGGAAAAATTCCGCGGGATAATTTCCAAAGCTGTGTCGGTGGCGGACTATTTGCGACTGGACAACGGCGAAGAGGACCCGTTCGCCAATGTCGATTACATCATGCGGTTCGAAAATCTGGCCGACGACTTTCGCGCTGTGTGCACGGCGATTGGCATTTCGCCATCAACCCTGCCGCAATACAACCGCTCAAATCGCGAGCATTATTCAAAATATTACGATGACGAACTTCGCGAATTCGTGCGCACCCGGTTCGCTGCGGAGATCGAGCGATTTAATTACGCGTTCGAAGAGCAATAAACGCAAAATGTGCTACGCGGGTCCGGCGCCGCGCGTGAGCTTTGGCCCGTCTTTCG
>ERZ1370068.4825-contig-388_pt1 | contig 66827 bp, 98 predicted proteins | sample MGYA00561227_ERZ1370068 | MGnify/ENA primary metagenome ERZ1370068 (study PRJEB38410, sample SAMEA6850437) | metagenome | study: Metagenomic assessment of the ecological functions of the soil: analysis of the soil microbiota associated with the... | reverse complement strand
GGTAATACTTCGTTCAGTTACGTATTGCTGTCGCGATTCATCCACGGGGCCCCACAAAGCATGTGCGCGCTTCACGATCGATTCGATCCTGAACGAGCGTCACCCTATCAACAAACTGTGCCCATCATCATCCGCCTGCTGCTTCGTGAGTGCCTGCCCCGACCCAAGCCGGATCATGAACAAGTGGATCAACTGATGACGCCGGTGGACCGCCTCCGCGCCAGCGTCGCGAACCTTTGGAAGCCCTCGTCGCCGAACTCACCACATCGTAAACCGCTCATTTATGCCCCATTCCATCGCTCTCCCACCGCCAATGAACCACGTCTTTGTGGATTTCTCGAGAACGTGCATCGCGTTGACGCCTCGGTGATCGGCACGAAGTCGGCCAGCTTCACGTTGTTGCTCGGTGCCCGACAGACCAAGCTGGACGCGGGCTTGGTCGAGAAGCTGATGGAACACGCGGCCTCGGTTCAACTCGTGCGCCTGACCTCTTCCGGCAGGAACGCCCTCGATTTCGCCCTCGCCTACTATGTGGGCCGCGCCGTGATGGCCGATCCAAACGGCTGTTTTTCATCGTGTGTCCAAGGACACGGGATTTGAGCCGTTGGTCGAACACTTGCGCAGCCGGCATATCGACGCACACCGCCACAACGATTTCACCAGCCTCGACCTTCTCGGGACCGGCTAAACCGCCATCTCCTCCGCCGGAAGATTTGTTGACCGCGTCCTGGGACACCTGCGCAGGAACGCCACCAACCGCCCGGAAGCGCAAGAAGACCCTGGTGAGTCATTTGCTCGCGGTCTGCGGCAAGACAGGCACCGAGGCGGACGTGATGAACCTGATTGAAGGGCTTCGCAAGGCCGGACACCTCACCATCGGAGACAGGGACGCGGTGACCTACCATGACTAGGAGGCGCGAACTAACTCACAAAAGCATGACGCCACCGGAGGTGCTGGGCCGCTGGACGTGACGAGTGGGGCAGGATGAAGTTGATGCAACCGTTGCTGGACGCCGGTTTGATACGGCGGGTCGGCACGCGAAAAAACGGGTCGTTACATCTGGCATGAGCAAAGGCAAGCGCCGTCTGTTTTTGACAGTGTTCGAGGGATCAAATCAGCTTTCTGCAAGCCAGTATCAGGCTGGTCAGATTCCACGTAAGCCCGCAGCGTTGCCCGACACGCCAGTCCCAAACTCAGGGCAATCTAAGACTCACCAGTCTGAACGCTCAATCGGTTTCTGACGTTGGAAAAAGTGCGCAGCAGAAAGAACGAGCACGGCCACAGGACCCCAATCCACGTGCGCGAGGATAATTCGAGCGCCAAATCTCAACGCACCACCACCTAACGGTCCGTCCAATAAAGCTTGAGGCCACGGCACAACCCAGATCGGAAGCGTGACCAACATCGAAAGAATCACCAAGGCAATGCCATTGGAAACCCGATCCGCCAGCGAGTATTAGAAGCTTTTGTCACCCTCGCGATTGGAAACGTGCCCAGACGTTTTCCACTGATGACCGGCTTCTCAGATTCGCCAGCACGAATGCGATGTGCGCTAACAAGGCCAGCGTTTGCAATCCAGGGAATCGCCCGCACGCGTCGGCCTGAGGTGAAAGCCGTTCTCTCGGGACTACAAATCGGCCCTCGCGTCACTGGTGCGGACATCGCCGCGTCTTCCGCCCCTTCTTGTTCATCAAACCCGCCTGCCGCATGGAACGCCTCACGGTACCAAAACATGAACGCGCCACCGGTCATCGACGCGAGCCTCATGAAAAAACCGAGCCATACCAACAATAATCGGGCATAGAGCGGCACAGGACCTTCAAATATCGTGTCGGAGCGCCTCCCGCCGCGCCGCACATCCATCATCGAAAACGCGGACCTTATTACCGCTGGATTGACCGTTGTGTCTGCGTCCACGAAGAAAAACCGCTCGCCCCGCGCCGCCCGCGCACCCGAATTGCGAGTGGCCGCGATCTGCCGGTGATGCATTCACCACCACAGCATGGTGCTGGCAGGCGATGTCTGCGGTGCTGTCAGTTGACGTCATCCACGACGATCACTTCGTGCAGCTCACCCAGCTCGCGTCGCTTTCGTGGATCGCCCTTAATGTTTTCAGGCGAACTCCTCATTAGCAGCTGGAACGCAATGAACGAAATCATAACCGGCGTTTAGAACGGTCTGGATCTCACTGATTAAGTCGTATCCATTCAGTCAAAGTACGGTTCGCCTCACCTAACCCTCTCCCCCCCCAGGAGAGGGAACCCCACTGGCCGCGCCGGGTGGAGTCACCGAACGATTGGTCCCAACGTGCCGGAAAAGTTCTCCCTCTCCTTGGGGGAGAGGGCCGGGGGTGAAGGAGCGGGCATTTCCTTCACTGAATCATTACGGCTAAAACTCGTAAGCTAAATTGACATGACTTTCGATAAATCGTTTGCCAGCGCATTTGCACTGAAAGGTGGCGTCCAGCAGGCTTCCACAACGGTCAGGAATAGATTTTACCGCAGAGCCGCTTGCTGAAACGGGCGAGTGTGGTTAGAGTCCTGGCCCCGCCCTGACGAGGAAAGCAGATCACGTTGACGATTTGCTACGCCGATCCCCGCCGGACAAGGGCAATCGCTTCCCAGAAAGTGGCAATATTTATGAAGATACGCTTTGGCCAAGGTCTGGACACATTTGGTCGCCTCCGTGCTGGGGTTTGGCTGTGGGCTTTCAGAAGCTTGCCGAGTTCACGGCGAAGTGGACTGGGACAACGGACGGGAATTGGGACAATCCTGCCAATTGGGACCATCGGCCAGGTTCAGAATAACACCACGACCGATACTTATGATGTAATTTGGATACATCCATCATCGCCACGCTGACTCAGGACATTGCCATTAGGAATTTCACTTTCGCAAGCGGTGGAGTGCTCAAGGGGGCCGGCTTCACGTTTTACTTTTTTACCGTCAAGAGTTGCAATGGACTCATGGTGTGTTGTTCGTGAGCAGTGTTAACCGATCGAGGGTATTGCCACGCTCCGAGTGCCCGCCACGAGATTCCTGAAAATCCGAGGGAGGTGTCGCTCGTCCTGAGAGCCGTTCGGCCTTGATGTCCATGCTGTCATGTCTTGGGGGTGGACGTATTCTAAATGGCCTTTAGCGCTATTTTGAGGCGCACGACCTTTCGGGTTTAGTTTCCGATGCGAGCAATACGGAAATCGAGAACCTGGGGACGTTTCGCATTCTGGCTGGCACCAATCCCTTCCCGATGCCCTTATTTCTTCAACCTCGGTGTCGATGGAAGTAACCGCCAGGACCGTCAGTTTCGAGCCGCCCAGGTTTTTGACTTTGATCAAAGGGGTGGAAAACTTTCACTCGACAGGGCAATTCTTAAGAATTGAGTGGCGATTCAAATGGGAAGTTTGGAGGGCCGTGGCTACATCCAAGGAAGCGACGAACCTACGGTGAGCTTTCAGGCCAATTAACCTTCGATAGCTTTCCGAGGAACAATGCGACATCGATTTTTTCAAAATCAGCGGGAGGCCGATGGTGCCTTTGATCACGACTTTCCGTGGATCGCGATTCTTTTTGAGCGGGACGATCGAAGTGAGGCTCGCTGGCGAATTCGTTCCCGAACCGACGGAGGATGTTTCGAATCAGTGAGTTCGGCAGCCGGAATTTCTGGAGAATTTAGCAATATCAGCTTCGGACAGCGTGTTTCCCTCACCGGTGGAGGCTCGCTTCGTGCTCGACGCGCGACTCAGATCAAGTCGACGATCGTGCTGCGCGATTTTTGTGGAGCGGGCCATTCCAGCCAGGATCGGGCGCACTCGCGTTCAGTTGCGGAAGTTGAGGAAGTCAGGCGGCAGCTTCGTGGGACCAAATGCGCTGATCAACCTTGCCGACGGAAACTGGGCGGGAGGGAGCCTGAAGGCGGACATCGTTTCGGGCTTCGATCTCAATGTGGACGATTTTTGAATTTCGTGAAAATCCGGCGTTGCCTGCCGGAGTTTGTATCCAGTGGCCCGCTCGACGGGAAAAGAATCGTTAGCTTTCAGTGGAACTCCTTTTGGAACTGCGGATCGTGCGTGGGCAAATGACTTGCGACTTAAATGCCAATGCTAGGAACGAGCCATCATTTGCGCTGCTTTGGTCATCTCTACTACAGCAACAGCCAGCTTAATGCCAGTTGGTTTGAAGCACTAGCCCGCTACCCACAACAATTTCAGGATTCACTTCTCCTCGATGGCACCGGGTCGAGAAATCAGCTCCCGCAGGTGTCGCATTTCCGCATTGCATTGCTGGAATCGGTTTTGGCAAGCCGCTGGTGACGCCCCAATTTATCATAAGCGGCAGCGTTCGACCGTTAATATCCGGACAATTCTCTAATTCCCAACGGCTCTACGCTATCGAAGTGAAGAACGATTTGGACTTCAGGATTGTGATCCCTTCGACTTTCTAACTTCTCGCAAACCTGGGCCGCAGCCCCTTTTCAGCTGGCTTGTTGAAGGGAACACTGTATTCAATTTACGGCGAGATCGGGACCCTTCCGAAGCTTCGCGGTGAGGTCTTGCTTGCAATCGGAGCTGCGTTCCTTGCGCTCGTATACACAGTTCTCGCTTCTCGCCCGCCGTCCCCCTTCGCGCTTCTCGCCAGCGCTAACTCCTCAGCCCGGAATTTCTTTAGCGACCTTTCACACCTGCAGTCGTTGACGACGGCGCGTCGGGAGGGAAGCGCCTGAGCCGGACCTCTACTGGCGAAGCACACCAGCGAGGTGCTGCAAATTCTCAGCGGCCAAAGCGCTCCATGGCGCTGACCAGGCAATTTCGATAATGCGGACATTTCAGCCGGGGGTATCGAAGCTCCTTCTCGAGGCAAGGGCAACGAAGCGCCGCATCACCCCAGGCCATGATCGATCAACTTAACGTCCTCTGGAACGGTACTCTGCTTCAACCTGGCCAGCCCCGGACTTCTGCGCGGACCCGTCACAGGAGCAGGCGCGGTTCAACAATTCTCAGCAATTCGTGAACCGTGAATTCTCGCAATGGGCTGGCTTGCTCGGGTCCCCGCGCCAGTGCAGCCTCGGGATCCAAATTTCAAGCGTCACGCTGGGCGGCTGGCCGCTTCCAGCCTGGAGATCAACGATGTCAGGTGGAAGCGATTTTCTTCTCTCTGGCGATCCTCCCAATCTGTCCGGTTGGGGCTGTACCCAATGTCCAACTACTCCGGACGGATATCACACTACCTCGGTTTTCCGGATCTCGCGCCGCCGCCAGAGCGGGCCTTCTACCAGATCCGGCGTTAAACGCCCGGTGCACCCGCGTCGATCACGCGGCCCTCTGAAGAGGGAATGATGGAGAACGCTCGATCTACGCGACTTCCATCAAGTAGAGCGTGGCTCCACTATGGCTCGGCAGGTGGGAGTGTCGTCGCTGAACAATAAAGTATAGTAAATCTTGGATCGCGGTCAATGGGACTTTCAATAAAAGATATAATTGCTTTCCGCGCTTCCTGAAAGCTGAAGCTGCCATTTGATGTTGGCTGCAGAAGTAGTCTCCACGTGACCGTCTCCATACCCAGAATTGCAGTTTCGCGTTTTGCCCCCAAAAGGGTGAGCCCCGCTGGCGCTGGCGAAGCCATCTCCCGCAGGTGCTCTTGCTGCCCATCAGCCAGTCAGAAACGATGGGACGAATCGAAATACTGGCGTCGTCAATTCGTGAAGGCCACGAAGTTGTGACTCGGGTGCGAAGTAGTGAAGCATCCGGGTAGGTTAGCGTTGAACCTTCCAGTTTCCGGCACCCACCAGTTCAAATCCATGAAGGCGTATTTTGTGCCCTGAAGATCGGTAAAAAATTGGGCAAGATCGGCAGCAGTGATGAGGGGCCTCCCAAACTTGCCTTGAAAAAGGCGCTATCATCTCGCCAACGCTCTACGCAAGGGACTAGCACACATCTCGGGGCGTTCATCCCCTGATGCTCCATCTCCGTGAGCATCGGCATGCCAATCAGCCAAGGCATCAGGCTACGAAAGTTCGTCAGTTGCGAAGAATCAGTAGGTAACTCAAATGAGGGTAATCGGCCCTTGGGTCATCGGTTGCATAAAGAGCGGAAGCCAGCGTCAACTGCTTGTAATTGCTGGCGCAAGTGACCACGCGTGATTTGAACTTGCTGTACAGCACCGACGGTATGAGGAGTGCAGCCAAAACCGCGATGACGGCGATCACCACCAAGAGTTCAGTCAAGGTGAATCCGCGTTTCAAGTGCCGGACTGTTTGCATGTGGTGGAGACGGTGAGGTGTGACCGGTGCCGGGAACGCGATAAAGCCGCGCACTAATCGCACTAATAGTTGTGGTCTGGGTGTCTGGCCCATTTGATTTAAATACGGGGGAGGAGCCGATCGGATTCCAATTGGAACTGTCCCTGGCGAAGGGCGAGGAAGCCGAGCACATCCGGTTCGTTGCACTACGGTTTCATTCGCCCGCTCCCAGCCATCTCAACGCTGCTCTTTCCCCGTGGAGTTTCTGTCCGGTCCAAATGGCTTCAAGATATCGGTAAAGCTCGCCTCGCGGTCTGGAGAAGTTCGGTTGAACTGGCCGGGCGAGCTTTGGCGCCTTCGCGCCGGCTCGGCGATGAGTTGAGCGATTGCGCGCCCGTGGCGTTGTGCCGCAAGGGAAGTCATACCGCTGATTCGGATCAAGTCTTGAGATCGCCGTCCGCTCAATGGCGATTCCGACCAGTTGATCGAGGATGAAGAGTGCGTCTCCTCGACCTGGACCGAGCTGGGTGGCCTAAATGGTAATTCGAAGCGGCCACCGCTTCGGCAGGATTCCTGGCGTTTCCCGCCGCGGTGACGGTCCTGCTGGACCTCGGACCATGTTTTTGCCAGTGAGAATACCTTTGAGTTGCGCCAAATGGGGAAGCAGGACGGCGGTTGAGGCCATCATCTTTGGCCTCAGTCGGCGATTCGCTTCGCTCGCCAGGCAGAGCCCTTCCTGGCGCTCTGAGTCTGATCCAGGGTGTGGTCGCGGAACCGGCCTTTGCTGACGGCTTGCGCTCGGAATTCTACCTGAAGCGCGGCCTCGTGATCTTTTTGTTTTGGAAATGCTCACCGTGCGGAGAGCCATAGTTCCGCCAGGCGCGTTGTCCGGGTTCCGTCTGCTCGAGGCGTTCCATCCATTCGCGCTTTTGCTCCGGGAACACCTCATGGGTGATCGCGCGCAGCAAGCTGCACCGAGTTAGTTAAAGTCGCGGGAAAGTTGGTCGCGGCAGCCCGCAGGTATTCTTTGTCCCGACCTGACTTTGGAATGCCGCGATGAGACTGTCAACATTCGTCCGGCAACGTGGGCGATGTAGGCAATCAACTTGTTCGGGCGCGGTTTCCGCGAGTTCTGGGTCTTCGCCGATGAAGCGCTTTGAGTTGACCGCGTTTTGCTTCGGAGTCCGCCGCCCGCGAGGTGCTGCGCTCGGACGTAGTTCAGCGCTGCGTGCCCAGGGCCAGCGCGCTGGTGCCGGCGCCGATTCGCGAACGAGAAACCCATCACCACAACAACGCGAGCACCAGCGCCATAACCCGGTATTGATCCATATTGTGCACTTCTCACAGCATCTTCTGACAGACTCGGCGGGCGAACTCCTCACCACGAGCTGCTGGGATTTCCTCACTCCGACCGGCTGCGCCGGACAGAGGGACCACCGCGCCATTTTCCATTTGCTCATTTACTTCTCCGGCGAGCATACCAGCGCCGCGCCGTGCCATGGCTGAGCGGCGTTTTCACTCAGGGGTCCGCGACCTGACTGGTCTTGATCGTGAAAACACTGGCAGGCGGCAATCACTCGACCTTTTCCGTGCGCGTATTCGACGAAGGCTGGTTTGTGCTTCATCTGGATTTCCCGTCGAGCGTTGATTCTGTCGCAAGAATGAGCGCTGAATTGGGAACTTCTTTCAAATAGCCGTGGCTGGCGAAATTCGCATGGATCGGTTGGCCTTTGCGCGGCAGTAAAATCGGGTGCTTGGGCAGGGTCAGTTCATTGTCGAAGGCCCCGTGCGACACCATTGTTACGCCGAGCGGAAGTTCCAGGTCCGCTTGTTCTGCCCCGTTCAGCTCGAAAACGAGCGTCCTCTCCTTTCGAAACGTATTCGTCGAAGCGCTTGGCGTTCTCGTTATACACGTCATAGAAATCCGTTTGTGATTGAGATCCAGGAATAACGATCATTTGGTAACGCAGACAAATCGGTCTCTTTCATTTCCTCGGCTCGCTTCACATCGAATGGGCACACTCGCGCCGGCTCGAGACTTCCTCGAAATCGGGAGTGCGGTTCCAAGATCGGACACTTTCTGAACACCAAAACCTTGCCGCTCGGCTTTGGCTTCACCACTGGGCCGGCATGTTTCGCACTCGTGCCCCTCATTTGCAGGACTTTTACATCCAGCAAAAGCGAGACAGAACAAGGACATAGCAGGAGAGCGCGTTGGGTGAGGTTCATAATTTTTCAAACACCTGATTTTCGATTTTGGTCCGCAGAACTTCGACAATGCTTCTTACGGCCAGTCACGAAAGGACACCACAGGACACGGTTCAGAAAACCTTTCACGCTCGTATGAGCGGGATCACGGTAATTCATGGCACAGCTCCCAAAATCAAACAGGAAACTGGGAAGTGGGAAGCCAAGTTTTCTCGTCGAGCCGAAATGAGCGACTGCACCCCGGAGGCAACTCACACTGTAGTCGCTTCGTGTTTGATATTTCGGACCAGCTAAGTTGCTCGATCGTCGTGATGCCTGATGGAATGGAACCAAGGATTCCCTGCACCTTCCTTGATCAAGCGGTCGCTTGAGATACGGCATTAACTGCGAAGCTTCACCGGGGAGATTCCCGCCTCATGGCCTTCGCGGGTGGACAAGGCTATCCCAGACGATATCCCCGGGATCGCTCACGCTGCTGGAGTGGGTGCCGTGCATTCGAATTCGAAAAGGAGTCGAACTTGGTCATCCACGGGAGGAGCTTTCTCGCCCACGATGATCTTCATTCTGCGGTACATCAGCCAACTTTCCTGTTTGGAGAGGGAGTAGCGTGCCAGCGTCGCGTCGTCCACTGGTGTCTCGAAAAATGGCTTCAGTTGCGATAAATCCCCAGGCAATGAACCACTGTTCGCATCCATCGACATATTTTTTGATCGCTGTCCGTTGCCATCTCGCCAAAACCCTGCTTGGCGCTGTTTCTCAGATGGTGCAGAGCCTCACGATAATCGGCGTCCGTTTCTAATTGCTTCGCGTTCTTAATCGCATCAAACCAGTCCTTTTCGGTGAGAAGCTGCAATTCAGAATCTTCTTGTCGCGGCATTTGCTCTAGTCGCTCTCTGGAGCTGAGTTGCGCGTATTGCCCCGGGATTTGAGCGTGGCTTCGATGGCTGGATCATTGCCGGTGGCTGCCGCCGCTGCTCGTAACTGCAGCCAATTCTTGCGCGTTCTCGCCGTAAGCCGAGCCACTTCGCCGCGCAATCAAACCAATTCGGTCAGTATTGGCAGAAAGGTTTGGCCGCTGCCACCCTGCGCCGCCGCCATCCTGTTTTTGAGTTCATCTCGCTCTCTCGAAGCAATTGTTGGTTTTGCTCAGCCAGCGGTGCCTGCTGTTGCTGCCAGCGTATGAACTTGCTCGCGCAAGTGTGAGGCTTGCCGGCTTGATAGATTTCCACCCCGGCGAGAACGGCGACGGTGGCGAGTGACGATGGATTTTTGAAGTGTGGTCATGGCGATTACCTTGGTTGTAGCAATGATCGCTGACGTGGGCGTCATGCAGCTTGCCAGCGCAGCCGAGGAGATGGTGACGGCCAATCCTGCAGGCGCGGCTTGCACGGCATTGGCAGTGATGGCGACCGGAGAGTAGCGCGGCGGCGCTGGTGCCGATGCCGCGTCGCAACAAAAGTTGGCGGAGCTTTTCGAGCGCTCGACTGACACGCTTTGAGCGAGCGTCATCGCTCAACCCCATCGCCGCACCGACGCCGCTGATAATCCGAGGATTTGTAAAAGCGCAGCACCAACAGGTCGTAATCCGACTTCGTTCAGTTCGGACATGGCATCGTCGAGCACACGGCACAGGCGTTCCCAATCCGGGCGCCTCCTCCGGAGAGTGGTCACGAGTTGTTCCATAACACCTTTCTTTGGCGGGATTGGCGACGGAACTCGTCGCGCCGGAAGTTTAGCGAGAGGTTGCGGGTGCTACGACAAAGCCAGCCGCAAGCGATGCCTCCTCTTGGAGTCGAGTTGTACAGCGCCTAGTGCGCCACGCGCCAGGCCGAGAAACGCATTCTGGGCAATCTCGGCGGCCGCCTCCGGTCAAGCCCACCTGCCGCACCGCGGCCGAATACACGAGGTTCGTGTGGCGGTGGACAAGCTCGGTGAACGCGGCGTCCGCGCCACACGTGGCGTACTCGCGGAGGAGTTGCGCGTCGGATTTCGTCTCCATCTCACGTAAATAATAACCACCTCAGCGGAAATCCGACGACTATTCTGCACGCCGGGGCCCCACCAGTGCGCCAATAACGCGACTGTGAGAGTGGTCAGGATGAAGGAGCGAACGTTTCCAAGGAAACCAGAGTCGGGAGGACTGAAACGGCCCGAGTAGTTGGAGGCTTGGGGTTGGCGGGAGATGGATTATAACTTTGGAGTCTTTGCGTGCGTGGTGAACCGGGATGATGGCCAAATGGGAACCAAGAATTGAGCAGAGCCGGGAGGCTTCCTCGCTCGCGCTGTTCGACCTCCAGTTACCGCATCGGCCTTCCCGCACACGAAGCGGACCTGTCGCCAGGGAGCCATCTTTGGTTTCAAAACGCCAGGTAATAAGGGCTTCCGGGGTGGGGCGACGACAACCTTCTTCAGGGCAAACACCGAATCCACTTGGCTCTCGAGTGCTTTCCAGTGTCTTTTGGCCAGTGTGGGTAAGTATTAACATCATTACGACCGAGAAGAAAGCCCAGTGGAATAACTCCATTACTTCTTGCCCCTCGTGGGCAGACAGCCTGACGAGATCAACCCATATCGGAAGTCGCCCCGAATCTTAAACGGATTCTTGAACTCTTGGCTTATAGCGGCTGTTTGCTTGATGTCTGTGTGTTTCGTCTTCATCAAGGTCCCGGTCTTCCTCTAAACCAGCAGTCCACCAAACCTCACTGATAGCAGAGCCAAAAGCTTGGTTGGATCCAGGAACAGTGTCGGAATGCCCATTCGGCGTCATAGACCCGCTCCACCGTGAGCGAGGGCGTCCAGGAGCGCATGGCTAGTGCGACCGCCAGACCAGCCACGGCGGCCCCGGGCGATGCGTAGCACGGTCCTCCACCGGAATCGTTGTTACTCTGGTTCGCATAAATCACGAGGTGTCGCTCTCAGGTGAGGCGGCGGCCGAATCAAAATCATTGGGCGCGGTGATGTGGCTAACTCTGTTCCTGCGCATCTCCGCCGTTGGTACCCCATTTCTGAGGAGCAACAGAAGACGTTTTACCTATCCTACGCCTGAGCCAACGATGCGCTTCCTGTGGTCGTGCCGTTCCAACGACTTCCGAGCCGCGTCAGCCCGTTCAGTCGACTTCGCGTACCAAGTGTATTCCACGTGACCATCGCACAAGATGAAGTTGCTGCCGCCCTGTAAACGATGCCGCGAAGCTTCGGCCCCCAGCGCACCGGGGCACGGCATTCCATCGCGTCGTAGTAATAGCCAGCCCAGCCGCACCGCGATCATTTCGGCAGCGGAGCCTTACGATTGCGCCAGCTGTAAGGCGCCCTACTGCTCCACGAACGTTCGGCGGAAGTTCAACCATGGTGGTCCCCAGGGCACCCAAACCAAGCATCCGCCGCTTATCGATGCTGGGCATATCGAAGAGAGATTCCCGTTCCCGTCGGAATTATGCCCCGTAAGCGGCACTGACGATGCGTGGCGAGACGCCCGACGGCGCCTTCCGGCCAGGTTCTTTTCGGGACAATGAAAAGCTCAAGGACATCGCTGTTGGTAAGGGCTGGATGCTGCCCGAACACGAGGAATCACCGCTGTCCTCCACGGGTCGGTCCCGCAGAAATGAGGAAGAAAGGATACTGGGCTGAAATCGACCGATCATCGACGCTAGGCCATCCCAAGGCCTGGATCTGGCGGGTGCCGAGCTACGCCTCGCCCCACGAGCGGCGGCGCCTTGGCGGCCGAACAATGCCGGCAAGAGAAGACTTGCCAATGGTGCGACTAAATGTCGCAAATCTACGACCAGCAATTCCAAAGCTAGGGGTGCTGGAGCCACCTAAATGGCTATAGGGTCGTTTCGCATTTGGTCCATTCTCCCTGGCTTTTGGATCCAAGAATCCTCGCGGAAAGCAAATTTGCTTTTGCCTCAAGAATCCATCGGTTGGACGATGGTTTAAGGTGTTTGTGATATGTCAAACCCTGATGTCCACCGGCTCGACAAATCTTGCGCACGACAAATGATGAGGTGTCGTTTTGTCGGCGGTCTCCAGGCTTTGTGGATCACTAAAAGCGCTTCACTGCTGAAACCGATGATTCACGCGAGTATTTTCATGGTAGTCGGATACTCCTGAGACGAATGATCGCGCGGCACCTGCAACGCTGGTTTCGTCAGAAACGCCCGCAACAATTTCTCTTAGCCACCGCCCAAATAGGCGCGTTTCACTTCGATTCGATCGTAAGCACTCCTGAATCATCCGCCAACGTAATACGTCCATGTTTCCGGCGCACGTAACCGTAGCGCGTGAGATTTCCAGAGCCAGATTAGCGTTCTTGTTCCACGAGAGATGGGTTGTGCGATGCGACGGTCTCACTGTTGATTTCAGCTTTGATCTTCTCAGAGATCGTTTTTTGACCAGCCTAGCGAGCGCGATGCCCAGTGATGAGCTCAGATCCAGCATCCAAAAGAAACGGCTCTCTTCCCGAGGTTTCCGCTAGGCCGCACGGCCGAAGGCGAGCATCTGCTGTTCACCACCCGAAAGCGTGCCTGCGAAGCATGGCGCCTCGGCACGTTCGTGCGAGCTGTGGAACACACGCAGGTAACGCACTCCATGGGCGGTTTGCACCGCCGCTTTGTCACGGATCGGAAGCGTACGCGCCCATTTGCAAGTTTTCGAGGGACGCGGTCGGGGTTGGCGAAAACACAACCGCGCCTCCGCACCTGGCACGAGCCACGTTACGTTGCGCGGTGTCTGGTGCGGCGGCAAGTTCGTGATCGCCTCACGCCCGCGAACGAGACCGTTCCGCTCACGGCGCGCGTTGCAAAGCCCGAGATAGCGCGCGGGGTTGTGGTCTGCCCGCGCGGTTACAGCGCCAATCAGCGTGACGATATTTGGCGGACAGCCAGACTAATCCGATACAGAGCAAATGATGATGGCACCGTAATTGACGGCTAAATTGTTCAGGCACGTGACGGAAGGGAAAGGAAAAAGGGAAAAGAAAGAGGGAAAAGGAAAAAGGGAAAACGACGGTCCCGCGTCCAGGGCCAGTGACAAAGTCGGTGGAATTTGGCGATTTGGGGACGGACCCGAGGCCATCGTAGCGCAGATTTTCAATCTGCTGCATCGCAGGAGCTTCCAGCCTGCGGTGAGCACGACCACTCCGAGGCTGTTGCGAGGCTGGCGACGCTCTGCCGATTGAAGATCTGGCGACACGGCAGATTGAAAATCTGCGCTACCGGATCTCGACTTTGTCACTGGCCCTGCCCGCACATCAATTATCCAAACCGGAGCGCACGGCAGGGCCTCACTACCGCGGCGGCGAATTGAAAGCAGCACTCAGAATATCTGGAGGCGTCAATCTTCCCCCTCATTTTCCTTTTTTCCTTTTTCCTTTTTCATTCCATTTCCACCGGTTCGCCCAGGTGCCTCGATCACGCCCGGGGTGCGCCGGATTTCCTCCAGGCAAGCCTTCGGCGATTTTCACGCCGTAATCGAGCACAACGATTCGCTGGCAATCCCATGACGACCTGCATGTCATGCTCCACGAGCAATACCGCGATTTTGAACTTGTCTTTGATGAACCGAATCAGCCGCGTCAGTTCGGCTTTCTCGACGGTATTCATGCCCGCGGCAGGTTCATCCAACAACTTTGCTTCCAGCTTGAGCCAGTGGCGAGGGCACGCACCACCTCCAGCCGCCTTTGGTCTCCGTAGCAAGAGGCTCTTCGCCAGCCTCGCGATGCCAGTATCAGGCCGAAAACATCAAGCAACTCCATGGTCTCGACGGCGATCTGCTTCACTCCTCGTGAAGGCCCGGCGGCGTGTCAGAAGTGGACCGCGTCGTGTACGAGACGGAGATGAAACGCGACACGCGCACGTTGTCGAATACACTGAGCGAAGCAAACAGCCGGATGTTCTGGAACATTGCGTGCGATTCCGCGCGCGGTGATTTGATAAGGACGCTGGCCGGCGGCGGGTTCACCGAGGAAGGTGATGCGACCAGCGAATCGTAAGTGATAGTCAACCTATATTTAAGTTAAACTTATACAAGATCGCAGATCCGAATAAGTGCGCACCATGGAGGGGGTAGCGCAGCTACATGATCTGGTTGACCACGCCGCCATCGACCCGCATCGCCGCACCGGACGTGCCGGACGCGGCCTCGCTGCAGAGATAGACGCCCAGCGCCGCCACCCTCGTCGGCCGAGGTGAAGCGGCGCAGCAGCGAGGTCGGGCGGAAGTCGCGGAAGAAGTCGGCCTCGATCTCGGCCACGGTGATGCCGGCGGCCCTGGCCCGCTCGGCGCGCAGCCGGTCGGTGGTCTCGGTATGGGTCGGGCCCGGCAGCAGGGCGTTCACCGTGACGCCGGTGCCGGCCAGCTCCATCGCCATGCCGCGCGCGATCGCGAGCTGCGCGGTCTTGGTCATGCCGTAGTGGATCATCTCCTTGGGGATGTTGAGCGCCGATTCGCTCGACACGAAGACGATCCGGCCCCAGCCGCGCCTGGCCATGCCCGGCGCATAGTGGCGCGCGAAGCGCACGCCGCTCATGACGTTGACCTCGAAGAAGCGCTGCCATTCGGCGTCGGTCGATCTCGAAGGCGGGCTTGCGGCCGTAGATGCCGAGGTTGTTCACCAGGATGTCGAGCTCCGGCACCTTGCCGAACACCGCCTCGGCGCCGGCCGCCGTGGCGCAGTCGGCGGCGATGGCCGATCGCGCTGGCGCTCGGGCACGGCCTCGCTTGCAGCCGCTTCAAGCGCGGCATCGACGCTGGCCTGCGTGCGGCCGGTGACCACCACGCTCGCGCCCTTCGGCCGCCAGCCCCTTGGCGATGGCGTAGCCGATGCCGGCGGTCGAGCCGGTCACCAGCGCATGCTTGCCGGCGAGTCCAGGTCCATGGCGCCCTCATGTCGTACTTTGCGGACGTCGTCGATCACCTTGCCGTCGTTGGGCAGGCTGCCGGGCTGGGCGAACTCGACCTTGCCGCCGCACCTTGCACACGGTGCGGATGGTGCCTTCCATCGCCTTCTCGAGATCGGCCGACGGCTGCCGGCGCCTCGACCTTGAGCGTCATCGACGTCGGCCTGGTTGACCCAGTCGATGACCAGGCGCAGGCGGCCGAGACCGGGATGCTTCTTGGCGATCTCGGCGATCTGCTCGGGATCGACGAACATGCCGCGCACCTTGGTGCGCTGGTCGGCGCGGCCCATCCAGCCCTTGATGCGCATGTTGGTGCGCCCGCACGGGCTCGAGCCCGACAGCACCGCCGACATGTCGCCGGTGCCGAAGCGGATCAGCGGATAGGCGCGGTTGAAGGTCGTCACCACGACCTCGCCGACATCGCCCTCGGGCACCGGATCGCCGGTGCCGGGCCGCACGATCTCCACGATCACGCCCTCGTCGACGATCATGCCCTCGAGCGCCTCGCGATCTCGTAGGCGATGGTGCCGAGGTCGGCCGTGCCGTAGCTCTGCAGGCAGGTCATGCCCTTGTCGATGAACATCTGGCGCAGCTGACGGCGGCAGCGCCTCGGCGCCGACGAAGGCGTGCTTGAGCGAGGAGATGTCCTTGCCCAGCTCGGCCGCCTTCTCGATCAGGATCTTCAGGAACGACGGCGTGCCGACATAGCCGGTCGGGCCTGATCGCCGCGATGGCGTCGAGCTGCAGCTCGGTGTTGCCGACGCCGCCCGGCACGACGGCGCAGCCCAGCGCGCGCAGCGCCGACTCCATCATGATGCCGGCCGGCGTCAGGTGATAGGAGAAGGTGTTGTAGACGACGTCGCCCGGCGCGGAAGCCGCCGGCATGCATGGCGCGCGCGCCGCGGAAATAGTCGGGCTCGTCGGTGTCGATCTCGAAGATCGGGCCGGGCGACATGAAGACGTGGCGCACCTTGCTCATCGGCACGGCTGATCAAGCCGCCCATCGGCGGATGCTTCTTCTGCACCTCGCCCAGCATCGACTTGCGCAGCACCGGCAGCCTGGCGAGCGCCGCGCGCGAGGTGACCGCGGCCGGATCGACGTCCTTCAGCCAGTCTCGGCGAAGAACGGCGCGTTGGCCTTGGCGTGGGCGATCTGCTGCGGCAGGGCCTGCATCAGCGCCTTCTCGCGCTCGGCCGGCGTGCGGGTCTCCAGCGTGTCGTAGTGCTTGGACATGGGTTTCCTCGGTCTTTCGGCCGACCGTAGACCGGACCGACGGGGTCGCTGCCACCCTGCCCTTGCAACGAAGCGCCGGCTGCAAGGGTGGCGGCGGCACGATAATTGTCATCGCAGGCTACCTGGCGGGTAATTGCCCGACGATGCGGGCGCCGACCATGGTGGCGACATGTGGACCGCCCGCTTTGCCGTCGTCGGCGCCATTCACTCTGATGCCGGTCGCGCCGGTGTTCGTGCCAGACGCTCGGCCGCGCCTGCAGCATCGCGCCCAGCGACTCGACCCTGCTGGTGCTGATGCGCCATCGCGCGCTGCTGCTGGCGCTGGCCGGATTGCTCTGCGGGCGAGCTGGGCACCGCCGGTACGGCCTGCCGCGCTGCTGGCCGCGGCGATCGAACGTCGTGGGTTTCCTGGGCTTCTACGCGCTCTACGGCAATCCGCCGGCGCGCCAGATCGCCATCGCCGACACGATACCCTGCCGCCGCTTGTCTTCGCGGCGTGGACACGCGTGCATTCGCGGCTAGAGCCAGCGCTTGCGCCGTCTGTAGTGCTTGACGTCGCGGAACGAGCGGCGGCCCTCGCCGCCGATGCCGAGGTAGAATTCCTTCACGTCCTCGTTCTCGCGCAAGCTCGGCGGCGTCGCCGTCGAGCACGACGCGGCCGTTCTCCAGGATGTAGCCGTAGTGGGCGTAGCGCAGCGCCACGTTGGTGTTCTGCTCGGCCAGCAGGATCGACACCCTCTCCTGCTCGTTGAGGTTCTTGACGATCTCGAAGATCTCCTCGACGAGCTGCGGCGCCAGGCCCATCGACGGCTCGTCGAGCAGGATGGTGCTGGGCCGGCTCATCAGCGCGCGGCCGATCGCCGTCATCTGCTGCTCGCCGCCCGAGGTGTAGCCGGCCTGGCTGGTGCGCCGCTCCTTGAGCCGCGGGAAGTAGTGGTAGACCTTCTCGAGATCGTCGGCGATCTGGCGGCGCTTGCCGCCGTGGATGAAGGCGCCGGTCAGCAGGTTCTCCTCGACCGTGAGATGGCCGAAGCAGTGGCGGCCCTCCATCACCTGGATGACGCCGCGCCGCACCAGGTCGTTGGGCGTCAGCCCGTCGACCCGCTCGCCGCGGCAATGGATGCGGCCCTTGGTGACCTCGCCGCGCTCGGTCCGCAGCAGGTTGGAGATCGCCTTCAGCGTCGTCGACTTGCCGGCGCCGTTGGCGCCCAGCAGCGCCACGATGCCGCCCTGCGGCACCGACGAGCGACACGCCCTTCAGCACCAGGATGACGTGATTGTAGATCACCTCGATGTTGGCGACGTCGAGGACGTTGACGGATGGAACGGGCGCGGGCGTGACGACGCTCATCGTCGGTCCTCGAAAGAGAAGCCCCTCGTCCGGCAGGACGAGGGCGTTTGTCTGGACGCTCAGCTCTCCTTGGAGCAGTCGCGCGGCGGTGATCTTCTTCTCGGCGGCGTACTTGGCCGCCGTGTCCTTGACCAGCGGCGTCGATGACGGCGTCGTCGGCGGTGTACCAGTCGGAGATGACGTTCCACTTCTTGCCGTCCCACTGGTGGACGCGGCTGAGCGCGCGTGCCCTCGTGGTCGGCGCACGACACCTTGATCGGCTCCGATCATGCCCTCGAAGCCGAGCTGCTTGATGCGCTCGGCCGTGAGGTCGAGGTGCTCGATGCCCCAGCGCACCTGCTCGCCGGTCATCGGCTTGTTGCCGAACTTGGCCATGCGCGGTGCGGATCGACTCGGTGCCCAGCATCGAGTTGATCAGGCCGCGGTTGTAGAGCACCTGGCCGATCTCGTCGGGCTTGGCGAGCGACTTGCCCTGGCGTGATGACGAACTTCTCGAGGTCGGCATAGACCGCCGAACTTGCCGGCCGGATGCTGCAGCATCAGCGCCTTGTAGCCCGGCGCCCTTCTCGCCGGCCGGGATCACGTCGGGCTCGGCGCCCGACCACCACACGCCGAACATCTTGTCGCGCGGATAGTTGACGTTGCCGGCCTCGGTGATCGGCGGTCGGAGTTCATGACGCCCCAGCCCCACAGCAGGACGTAGTCCGGCTTCTGCTGGCGGATCTGCAGCCACTGCGACTTCTGCTCGACTGCCCGGACGCGGTCACCGGGATCGGCAGGAACTCGAAGCCGTACTTCTTGGACATGCTGCTCGAGCGCCGCGATCGGCTCCTTGCCGTAGGGCGAGTCGTGATAGACCAGCGCGATCTTCTTGCCCTTGAGCTTGTCGAAGCCGCCCATCTCCTTGGCGATGTGCTGGATGGCGACGTCGGCCGCCGTCCAGTAGGTGCCGAGCAGCGGGAAGTTCCATTCGAACACCGCTGCCGTCGCGGCTGTCGGCGCGGCCGTAGCCCATGGTGATCAGCGGGATCTTGTCGCCCGGCGCCTTCTCGGTGAGCGCGAAGGTGATGCCGGTGCTGAGCGGGCTGAAGTAGGCCGCGCCGGTCGGGCCCTTGCCCTTGAGGCGCTCGTAGCACTCCACGCCGCGGTCGGTGGCGTAGCCGGTCTCGCATTCCTCGAAGACGATCTTGACGCCGTTGATGCCGCCGTCGCGCGCGTTCAGCAGGGCGATGTAGTCGGCGACGCCGTTGGCGAACGGAATGCCGTTGGGCGCATAGGCGCCGGTGCGATAGACCAGGCCCGGGATGAACTGCTCGTTCTGCGCCATGGGCGGTCGTCGGCGGCGATGACGCCGGCCGACACGATCGCCGCGCCGAGCAGCGCTGCCTTCGAAGTCCCATCGTTTCCTCCTCACTGATTGGATGGACGGTCCCTTGCAGGGCCGCCCTTGTTGAAACCCTAGCGCTCCGGCTCAGTGCGGGAAGGGCCAGAGCCGCAGCTTTTCCTTGGCGACCGACCACAATCGGCGCGAGCCCGTGCGGCTCGACGATCAGGAAGAACACGATCAGGGCGCCGAAGATCATCGATTCGAAGTGCGACACCGTGGCCGTGCTGATCTTCCAGCCGACCACGGCGCCCAGCGGCGGCAGCGCCTGGTTGAGGAAGATCGGCAGCAGCACGATGAAGGCGGCGCCCAGCACGCTGCCCAGGATCGAGCCCAGGCCGCCGATGATGACCATGAACAGGAGCTGGAAGGAGCGGTCGATGTCGAAGGCCGCCGGCTCCCACGAGCCGAGATAGACGAAGGCCCACAGCGCGCCCGCCACGCCGATCAGGAACGACGACACGGCGAAGGCGGTGAGCTTGGCGTGCATCGGCCGGACGCCGATGATCTCGGCGGCGATGTCCATGTCGCGGATCGCCATCCACTGGCGGCCGACATGGCCGCGCACGATGTTCTTGGCGGCGAGCGCCAGCACGACGGCGAAGGCGAGCGACGACCAGGTAGTTCGCCGGTCGGCGAGCGACAGGTCGAAGCCGAAGATCTCGAGCGGCGGCGCGTTGACCGAGCCGGACGGCGTGTAGTTGGTCAACCACTTGACGCGCAGGAACGCCCAGTCGGCGAAGAACTGCGCGGCGAGCGTGGCGCACGGCGAGATAGAAGCCCTTGATGCGCAGGCTCGGCACGCCGAAGGCGATGCCGACCGCCGCCGCGACGAAGCCGCCCAGCAGGACGCAGACGAAGGGATTGAGGAACGGGCAGGCGGATGCGCGAGGTTGTAGGCGGCGTAGGCGCCGATCGCCATGAAGGCGCCGGAGCCCAGCGAGACCTGGCCGCAATAGCCCATCAGCACGTTGAGCCCGATCGCCGCCAGCGCCAGGATCACGACCGGGATCAGGACGGCGCGGTAGACGTACTCGCTCGCCACCAGCGGGCACGACGAAGAAGGCGATCGCCAGCAGCGCCAGCATGACGATGCGGTCCTGGGCGATCGGGAAGATCGCCTGGTCCGGCTGCGTAGCTGGCCTTGTACTGGCCGGCCTCGCGATAGAACACGCTGCCCTCCCGTTACACGCGCTCGATGATGCGCTCGCCGAACAGGCCCTGCGGCCGGACCAGCAGGAACAGCAGCGCCAGCGACATAGGCGAACCAGATCTCGATGCCGCCGCCCATCGATCGGCCCCAGGAACACCTCGGCGAGCTTCTCGCCGGCGCCGATGATCAGGCCGCCGATGATGGCGCCCGGCACCGAGGTGAAGCCGCCCAGGATCAGCACCGGCAGCGCCTTCAGCGCCAGCAGCGACAGCGAGAACTGCACGCCGAGCTTGCTGCCCCACACCGCGCCCGCCGCCAGCGCCACCAGGCCCGCGACCAGCCAGACGATGAACCAGATCTGGTTGAGCGGAATGCCGACCGACTGGGCGGCGGCATGGTCGTCGGCCACGGCGCGCAGCGCGCGGCCGATGCGCGTCCTCTGGAAGAACAGCGCCAGCCCGGCGACCAGCAGGCCGGCGATCACGGCGGCCCAGATGTCGAGCTCGTTCACCAGGATGCCGCCGTCGAACAGCGATCTCGAGGATGAAGATCGGCTCCTTGGGCAGGCCGATATTGAGCGGATAGACGTCGGCGCCGAACACGGTCTGGGCCAGCCCCTCGATGAAGAAGGTGACGCCGATGGTGGCCATGAACAGGATGATGCCTTCCTGGTTCACCAGCTTGCGCAGCACCAGGCGCTCGGCGGCCCAGGCGATGATCGCCATGACGACGGCGGCGAACAGGCAAGGCGGCGGCCGAGCGCCAGGCCAGAACGGCCAGTGCCATTCCTGCTGCAGGAGATCGAGCGCGCGCACCAGCGCCAGCGCCGCCGTCAGCACCATCGCGCCCTGGGCGAAGTTGAACACGCCCGAGGCCTTGAAGATCAGCACGAAGCCCAGCGCCACCAGCGAATAGAGCACGCCGGCCAGACAGGCCGCCGATCAGGACTTCGAGGAAGAAACCCATTATGTCGCCCTCTTCGCACAGTACTTCGCCATCAAGATAGCGTCATCGATCCGAGCGAAGCGAGGACCTACCGCGGCCTCGAGTGGCCCTCGCTGCGCTCGGGATGACATCGGAGCCTGCATCATCAATGACTCACGCCGAGATAGGCGTCGATCACCGCCTGGTTGCTCTTGATCGCGTCGGGCACGCCGTCGCCGATCTTCTTGCCGTAGTCGAGCACGACGACGCGGTCGGAGATGTCCATGACCACGCCCATGTCGTGCTCGATCAGGCAGATCGTGGTGCCGAACTCGTCGTTCACGTCGAGCACGAAGCGGCACATGTCCTGCTTCTCCTCGAGGTTCATGCCGGCCATCGGCTCGTCGAGCAGCAGCAGCTCGGGCTCGGCGGCGAGCGCGCGGCCGAGCTCGACCCGCTTCTGCAGGCCGTAGGGCAGCTGGCCGACCGGCACCTTGCGGATGTGCTGGATCTCGAGGAAGTCGATGATGCGCTCGACCGCCTTGCGGTGCTCGATCTCCTCGCGCTGCGCCGGGCCGACCCGCAGCGCCTGCCAGAACAGGCCGGTCTTCATGCGCAGGTTGCGGCCGGTCATGATGTTGTCGAGCGTCGACATGCCGCTGGAACAGCGCGATGTTCTGGAAGGTGCGGGCGATGCCCTGCTCGGCCGCCTCGTGCGGCCGCATCTGGCTGCGCTGCACGCCCTTGTAGGTGATGGCGCCCTGCTGCGGATGATAGAAGCCGTTGATGCAGTTCAGCATCGACGACTTGCCGGCGCCGTTGGGGCCGATGATGGCGCGGATCTCGCCCTTGGCGATGTCGAAGCTGATGTCGCTGAGCGCCTTCACGCCGCCGAACGACAGGCTGATGTTCTCGACCGACAGCAGCACTTCGTTGAAGGAACGCGCGCGCGCCGGCCATCGCGCTCAGCTCGCCTTCCTGCAGCGGCGGCGCGGCCGATCCGCGATGCGGCGCGAGATCGCGGATCTCGACGTCGCCCTCGATGGTGCCCTTGCGGCCGTCCTCGAAGGTGACGTCGACCTTGATGTGGACGCTCCTCGGCGCCGCCGTAGAGCGCGTCGACCAGCGCCTTGTAGCGCTCGCCGATGAAGCCGCGGCGCACCTTGTTGGTGCGCGTGAGCTCGCCGTCGTCGGCCTCGAGCGCCTTGTGCAGGATCAGGAAGCGGCGGATCTGGGCGCCCGCCATGCGCGGATCGGCGGCGAGGTCGCGGTTGACCCGCTCGATCTCGCCTGCGATCAGGTCGTAGACCTCCGGATGCGCGCGCCAGCTCCTGGTAGCTCGCATAGGCGATGTTGCGCCGCTCGGCCCAGTCGCCGACCGCGGTCATGTCGATGTTGACGAACACCGCGACGAAGTCGCGGCCGTGGCCGAACGCCACCGCCTCGTTGATGTGCGGGAAGAACTTCAGCTTGTTCTCGATGAACTTCGGCGCGAACAGCGTGCCGTCGTTCAGCTTGCCGACGTCCTTGGCGCGGTCGATGATGCGCAGGTGCCCGCGCTCGTCGAGGTAGCCCGCGTCGCCGGTATGCACCCAGCCGTCGGCGGTCTTGGTGTCGTTGGTCGCCTGCGGGTTCTTGAAATACTCCTTGAACACGCCGGGGCTGCGGTAGAGCACCTCGCCCGAGCTCGGCGATCCTGAGCTCGACCTCGGAGACCGGCTTGCCGACCGTGTCGGGAAAGACCTCGCCGTTGGGATGGATGGTGACGAACACCGAGGCTTCGGTCTGGCCGTAGAGCTGCTTCATGTTGACGCCGAGCGCGCGGTAGAAGTTGAAGATCTCCGGCCCCACCGCCTCGCCCGCGGTGTAGGCGACGCGCACGCGGCTCATGCCGAGCGTGTTCTTGAGCGGCCCGTAGACCAGCAGCGTTGCCCAGCGCGATAGAGCAGCCGGTCGAGCGGCGACGACCGGCCGGCCGTCGAGCAGCGCCGGGCCGACGCGTGCGGGCGAGCGCCATGAAATACTGGAACAGCTGGCGCTTGATGAAGCCCGCATCCTCCATGCGGATCGTCGACCTGGGTGATCAGGTTCTCGAGCACGCGCGGCGGCGCGAAGTAGTAGGTCGGGCCGATCTCGCGCAGGTCGGTCATCACCGTGGCGGCCGATTCGGGGCAGTTCACCACCAGGCCGACGACATAGCCCTGGGCGTAGGAGAAGATGTGGTCGCCGACCCACGCCATCGGCAGGTAGGAGAGCAGCTCGTCGCCTTCCTGCAGGCCGTCGAACTCAGCGCCGGCGCTTGGCCGCCCAGACGAGGTTGTCGTAGCTCAGCACCGCGCCCTTGGGCCGGCCGGTCGTGCCCGAGGTGTAGAGCATGATGGCGTCGTCGGCGCCGCTGCCCCTTGGCGACCTCGGCCGACACCAGGTCGGGCGCTCGCCGCCAGCCGCTTGGCGCCGCGCTCCTGCACCTCGGCGTAGGACAGCAGGCCCTCGTAGTGCCTGAGCCCGCGCGGATCGTCGTAGATCACGATCGTCGAGCGACGGCACCTTCTTCTGGATCTCCAGGAGCTTGTCGACCTGCTCCTGGTTCTCGGCCATGCGCGAAGCGCGCGCCGGCATGCTCGACGACATAGGCCAGCTCGTCGGTCACCGGAGTCCTGGTAGACCGGCACCGGCACGCCGCCCAGCGACTGCGCCGCGCACATCGACCAGTAGAGTCGCGGGCGGTTGTCGCCGACCACGATCAGCCGGTCGCCGCGGCCGAAGCCGAGATCGGCCAGGCCTGCGCGCCAGCAGGCGGACCTGGCCGGCGACATGGCGCCCAGTCATGGGTCTGCCAGATGCCGTATTCCTTCTCGCGATAGGCCGGCCGGTCGGGCCGCGTCCGGGCACGCTCCGCCAGCAGCTTGGGAAACGTGTCCCCAGCGTCGGTCCGGCATCGGCCGTTCCCGTCGTCATCCCTGCCTCGCACTCCCTCGATCCGGCCGTTCGTTTGCTCGATTTGTGCGGCGATTTCGACAGGCAGATAGCCACAGTCAATTTGCGGCGGTCAAGCCAGCCGCTGGTCGCAGGCGCAGCGTGAAGACCGCGCCGCCGCCCGGCCGGTTCGTCGACCGTGACGCTGCCGTCGTGGGCCTCGGCGACGCGGGCCACGATCGCCAGGCCCAGGCCGCGGCTGTCGGCCTGCGTGCGATCGCGCCGCCAGAAGCGGCGGAAGATCGATTCGCGCTCGGCCTCGGGCACGCCCGGCCCGTCGTCGAGCGACGCGCACGACGCCGTCGGCCGACACCTCGACCTCGATCGAGCCGCCGGCTCGGCGTGTGGCGGATGGCGTTCTCGATCAGGTTGCGCACGGCGCGGAACAGCGCCTCGGCATGGCCGTGCACCCAGACCGGTCCGCTCGACGCCGGTCAGCGCGATGGTCTTGGACGTGTCGACGGCAAGCGGCGCCATGAAGCCCACGGCCTCGGCGCAGACCGCGTGCGAGATCGGCCCGCGCATCGCTCGCGACGATGAAGCTCTCGAGCTCGGCGATGTCGAGCACCTGGTTGACGGTGCGCGTCATGTTGACGAGGTCGGTGCGCAGCGCGTCGCGCACCGGCCCGGGCTCCAGCGCATCGACCCGCGCGCGCATGATGGCGAGCGGCGTGCGCAGCTCGTGCGCCATGTCGGCGGTGAAGTCGCGCTGGGCGCGGAAGCCCGCCTCGAGGCGATCGAGCGCCTGGTTGACGGCGTGGACCAGCGGCACGATCTCGGCCGGCATCGCCTGCTCGGGCAGGCGCACGTCGGTGCGCGTCGGGCCGATCGCCGCCGCCGTGGTCGAGGCCTCGCGCACCGGCTCGAGCGCGCGGCGGAAGATCAGGATGTCGATCAGCAGCAGCAGCAGCAGGATCGGGAAGGTGATCCAGCGCGACGCGCGGGAAGAACGAGGTGACGACGTCGTCGATGATGACGTCGCGATGCGACAGGTCCTGGCCGACCTGGATCCAGTACATGCGCTCGCCGACCGGCCGCGCGCACGCTGACGCCGAACAGCACCGAGCCGGTGCTGCGCCGGCGCATGAACCAGTCGCCGCGACCGACTGCTCGTCGAGCGAGAACAGCGCGGCGCCGTCGTTGCGCGAGGAGAACAGGACGCCGCCCGTCAGAGTCGAGCACGGCATAGGCGTAGAGGCCGTAGCCGCCGGAATAGAGCGGCTGCATCTCGGGCGGAATGTCGAGCGTCACGCCGCCGTCGGGCTGCGGGCGCAGGAAGCTGCGCGATGGTCGACGGCCTGGCTGCGCAGCGCGTCGCGGTGCAGGCTGTTGGCGGCCTGGTTGAGCAGCCAGTAGAGCGCCAGCGGCATCAGGATCGAGGTCACGCCGATCGCGACGACGTGCAGCGCCACGACGCGCGCAGATGATCGAGCGGAAGCGCCTCACCCGGCCTTTTCCTCGGCCATCAGGTAGCCGACGCCGCGCACCGTATGGATCTTCACCGTGGCGCCGGCATCGGCCAGCATCTTGCGCAGGCGATGGACGTAGACCTCGACGGCGTTCGAGCCGACGTCGCCCGACAGGCCGAACAGGTGGTCCTCGAACAGGCGCTTGGGCGCCACGTTGCCGCCGCGCCGCAGCAGGATCTCGAGCACCGCCGTCTCGCGCGCGGGAAGGCGCGCACGGCGCCGTCGACGATCACCTGCCGTCCCTCGGTGTCGAGCGCCACGTTGCCGAAGGTGAGCCGCCGGCCGAGCAGGTTGCCGGGACGGCGCAGCAGCGCCTGCAGGCGCGCGACCAGCTCCTCCATGGCGAACGGCTTGGCCAGATAGTCGTCGGCGCCCTCGCGCAGGCCGGTGACGCGGTCGGTGACGCCGTCGCGCGCCGTGAGCACCAGCACCGGCGTCAGATCGCCGCGCCGGCGCATGTCGCGCAACAGCGATGAGGCCGTCCTCGTCGGGCAGGCCGAGATCGAGCACGATCGCGGCATATCGCATCGTCGCCAGCACGTGCGGCGGCATCGCCAGCGGTGCCCACCGAGATCGGCCGGAAAAGCCGCCCTGGCGCGAGGCCCTTCTTCAGCAGGGCGACGAGTTCTGTGTTGTCTTCGACGAGAAGCACCCTCATCGGCGTGCGCCTCCGATCCGCGTTCAGCTGATTGTGACAGCGATCTAGCACGGCCACTTGCGACATGGCCCTGTCAGGTTGGCGTAATAGGAAAGGACTAGGTTGCGCTCGTCTCCAGGAACATGCCGACAGGACTGCCGACGCTCATGCCTCCGGAGCCCAACTCTTCGTTGAGCGACGCGCCTCAGGCGCAATCGCCTGTGGGTCGCGGCCGGCGGAGCCGCTGGTCGTGCGTCGGCGGCGCGTGGTCGGCTTCTGGGCGCTCGACACCGGTCCCGGCAACGCGGTGGCGCGGCCCGAGAAGAGTCGACGCGCGACGCCGACGGCGCCTTCCGGCCGAGCGAGACGCAGTGGGCGAGCCTGCAGGCTCGCGCCGGTGCGCCAGGTCGCCTTCCGCGACGAGCGCGCGACCGACGGCAAGATCGCGATCAACGAGGACACCACGACGCCGGTCTTCTCGCCCTATCTCCGGCCGGGTCAGCCGCCTGATCGCCCGGCCGGGCGACTTCGTCGAGCGCGGCGCGCCGCTGTTCGCCATCGAGGCCAGCGAGTTCGTGCAGGGCCACAACGATCTCGTCACCGCCGTCGCCGGCGTCGAGAAGGCGCGCTCGCGGCTCGCGCTGGCGCAGACCGCCGAGAAGCGCCAGCGCGACCTGCAGGCGATCCGCGGCGGCGCGCTGAAGGACCTCGAGCAGGCGCAGTCCGACCTCGTGGCGCGCGCAGGGCGACCTGCGCTCCGCCGAGATCGCGCTCGCCGCCGTGCGCAACCGGCTGCGCATCCTCGGCCGCTCGGACGAGGAGATCGACAAGCTCGAGAAGGTCGACCGCATCGGCGCGGAGGCCATCGTCGTCCGCGCCGATCGGCGGCACGATCATCCAGCGCAAGGTCGGCCTCGGCCAGTACATCAATGCCGGCGCCACCGATCCGGTCTTCACGGTCGGCAATCTCGTCGACGGTGTGGCTGATCGCCAACGTGCGCGAGTCCGGACGCGCCCAAGATGAAGGTGGGCGCCGCCGTCGAGGTCACGGTGCTGGCCTTTCCCGGCCGGGTGTTCAACGCCAAGCTCGCCTACGTGGCGCCGGCGCTCGATCCCAACACGCGCCGCCTGCCGGTGCGCGCCGAGATCGCAGAACACCGGCCGCGAGCTCCTGCCCGAGATGTTCGCCTCGTTCCGCATCGTCTCCGGGCGACGGCCGGCTGATGCCGGCCGTGCCGGCCGGACGCGATCGTCTACGAAGGCGCCAGGCGCGCGTGTGGATCGCCCGTCCCGACAGCAAGACGGTGGTGTCGCGCGCCGATCGACGGTCGGCGACACGACCAACGGCCTGGTCGAGGTGCGCAAGGGCCTCGCGGTCGGCGAGACCGGTGGTGACCAGCGGCACGCTGTTCATCGACCGCGCCGCCCGGCGCGACTGAGCGCCGGCAGCTACGCCGCGTCCGCAGCCAGCGTCCGCCATGCACGCCATCGTCGCCGCCGCCCTGAAGCAGCGCGTCCTCGTGATCATCCTCGGCGTCACGCTGATGGTCGGCGGCCTGTTCGCCTACAGGACGCTCAACATCGAGGCCTATCCCGACCCGGTGCCGCCGCTGGTCGACATCATCACCCAGAATCCGGGCCAGTCGTCGGAGGAGATCGAGCGCTACATCACCGTGCCGATCGAGATCCAGATGGCGGGCCTGCCCTACGTGCAGGCGATCCGCACCATCTCGCTGTTCGGCCTGTCAGCGACGTGAAGGTGCAGTTCACCTACGACGTGACCTACCAGCAGGCCTCGCAGATGGTGATCAACCGGCTGTCGCAGCTCGGCGCCGCTGCCCAACGGCGCGCAGCCGGTGCTGTCGCCGACCAGCCCGATCGGCGAGATCTTCCGCTACCGCGTCGTCGGCCCGCCGGGCTACTCGCGTGACCGACCTCAAGACCATCCAGGACTGGATCCTGCAGCGCCGCTTCAAGGCGATCCCGGGCGTGATCGACGTCACCGGCTGGGGCGGCAAGACCAAGACCTACGACATCACCGTCGATCTCGACCGGCTGCTGGCCTACGGGCTCACGCTGAAGCAGGTGCTGGACGGGCTGAACAACGCCAACATCAATGTCGGCGCCAACACGGTGAATCATCGGCTCGCAGTCGGCGATCGTGCGCTCGGTCGGCCAGATCCGCTCGATGGACGACATCCGCAACACCATGCTGGCGGTGCGCGACGGCACGCCGGTGCTGGTCTCCGACGTCGCCACGGTGACGGTCGGCAACCAGCCGCGGCTCGGCATCGCCGGCCAGAACGACGACGACGACATCGTGCAGGGCATCGTGCTGATGCGGCGCGGCGCGGAGACGCTGCCGACCCTGCACGGCGTGCTGGCCGAGGTCGACAAGATCAACAACTCCGGCATCGCTGCCGCCCGGCGTGCGCATCGAGCGCATCTACGACCGCAGCGCGCTGGTCGACATCACCACCCACACCGTCCTGCACAACATGGTGATGGGCGTGACGCTGATCTTCCTGATCCAGTGGCTGTTCCTGGGCGACCTGCGCAGCGCGCTGATCGTCTCGGCGACCATTCCCTTCGCGCTGCTGTTCGCCGTGGTCGATCCTGGTGCTGAGCGGCGAATCGGCGAACCTGCTGTCGATGGGCGCCATCGACTTCGGCATCATCGTCGACGCCACCGTGATCATGGTGGAGAACATCTTCCGCCATCTCGCCGAAGCGAGTGCGGCCACGCCGCGGCGCGACCGGCCCGCGCCACGCCGCGACGGCCTCGACCGGCAAGCTCGCCACGATCTATCCACGCCTCGACCGAGGTCACGCAGGCGATCTTCTTCTCGGCCACCATCATCATCGCGGGCTTCCTGCCGCTGTTCACCCTGTCGGGCGTCGAGGGCCACATCTTCGGGCCGATGGCCCGGACCTACGCCTACGCGCTGTCGGGCGGCCTGCTCGGCCACCTTCACCATCTCGCCGGCGCTCGCCGCCCTGCTGCTGCCCGAGAAGGTGTCGGCAGGCCGAGACGTGGGCGGTGCGCGCGCTGCGCCGCTTCTACGCGAAGGTGTCGCGACGTCGTGCTGGCGCGCGCGGCGCTCGACCCTGGCCGCCGGCGCTCGGCGCCGGTCGCGCTCGCCATCCTGGCCGGCAGCACGATCGGCCTCGAGTTCCTGCCCAAGCTCGAGGAAGGCAACATGTGGATCCGCGCCGTCATGCCGGCCTCGATCTCGCTCGAGGCCGGCAACGACTACGCCAACCGCATGCGCAAGCTGATCAAGAGCTTCCCCGAGGCCGAGACCGTGATCTCCCAGCACGGCACGGCCGGACGACGGCACCGATCTCGACCGGCTTCTTCAACGCCGAGTTCTTCGTGCCGCTCGAAGCCGTTCGACCAGTGGCGCAAGGGCCTCGACAAGGAAGAGCTGATCGCCGAGATCAACGACGCCTTGCAGAAGGCCTTTCCCGGCGTCGAATTCACCTTCTCGCAGTACATCCAGGACAACGTCCAGGAGGCGGCGTCGGGCGTGAAGGGCGAGAACTCCGTCAAGGTCTACCGGCCCCGACCTCGAGACCCTGGCCAAGGTGGCCGACGAGATCAAGAACGCCATCGCCACCGTGCCCGGCATCACCGACCTCGCCGTGTCGGCCTCGCTCGGCCAGCCGACCATCCGCATCGACATCGACCGCAACAAGGCCGCCCGCTACGGCCTCGCCCCCGGCGACATCAACGCCACGGTCCAGGCGGCGATCGGCGGCCAGGCGGCGGGCGACGTCTACGAGAACGGCAGCGACCGGCACTTCCCGATGATCGTCCGCCTGGCGCCGCGCTATCGCGAGAACATCGAGGCGATCAGGCGCATCCCGATCGGCGTGCAGGGAGCAAACGGCAGTCGCCCAGGTGCCGCTCGGCGAGGTCGCCACGGTGGAGCTCGTGTCGGGCGCCTACTACATCTACCGCGAGCAGCAGGAGCGCTACGTCCCGGTGAAGTTCAGCGTGCGCGGCCGCGACCTCGGCAGCGCCATCCTCGAAGCCCAGCAGCGGGTGGCCGAGCAGGTCAAGATCCCGGGCGGCTATCGCGTCGAATGGGTCGGCGAGTTCGGCAACCTCAAGAACGCGCTGCAGCGGCTGGCGATCGCCGTGCCGATCGCCATCGCGCTGATCCTGCTGCTGCTCTATCACCAGCTTCGGCTCGCTGCGCGACACCCTGATCGCCGGCAGCGCCATCCCGATGGCGCTGATCGGCGGCATCCTCGGCCTGTTCCTGGCCGACATGCCGTTCAGCATCTCGGCCGCCATCGGCTTCGTCGCCCTGTTCGGCATCGCCGCCATGAACGGCATCATGGTGCTGAGCTGCTACAACCGGCTGATCGATGCCGGCCGCGAGCGCGAGGCGGCGCTGCGCGAGACCTGCGCGGTGCAGATGCGGCCGGTGCTGATGACCTGCGCGGCGGCCTGCGTCGGCCTGCTGCCCGCCGCCTTCTCGACGGCGATCGGCAGCCAGGTCCAGCGGCCGCTCGCCGTCGTCGTGGTCGGCGGCACGCTGCTGGCGCCCTGCCTCTTCCTCACCGTCCTGCCGGCGGCGATCGGCCTGTTCTCGCGCCGCCGCGTCAGGCGCGCCGCGCCGCGCGCCACCGTCGCGGAGGCGCACTGATGCGCCTGTCGCCGCTCGCCGCGCTGCTCGGCCTTGGTGCGTCCGCGCTGGGCGCCTGCACGATGGGGCCGGACTTCCGCAGTCCCGATCCGCCCGCGACCGACCGCTATCTCGCCGAGGACCAGCCGGCCGACCTCGTCGCCGCCGGCATTCCCGGCGGCGAGGCGCAGCGCATCGTCCAGAGCCTCGACATTCCCGGCCAGTGGTGGGCCGTGTTCCAGCTCGCGGCCGCTCAACGGCCTGATCCAGCGCTCGCTCGCCGCCAATCCCGACATCCACGCCGCCAGCGCGTCGCTGCGGGCCGCCCAGTTCACGGCGCGCGCCCAGCGCGCCACGCTGCTTCCCGACGGTGCAGGCGGGCGTCTCCGCGCGCGCAGAACCAGGTGTCGAACGTCCTGTCGGCGCCGACGGCCAGCGGCGATTTCATCTACGGCCTGTTCACGGTCGGCTTCACCATCAGCTACACGCTCGACCTGTTCGGCGCCAACCGCCGAGCCACCGAGATCGCTCGAGGCGCTGGCCGAGGCGCAGTGCTTCCAGCTCGAGGCGGCCTATCTGTCGCTGGCCTCCAACGTGGTCGCCGCGGCCATCCAGGAAGCCTCGCTGCGCGCCCAGATCGAGGCGACCCAGCGCATCATCGCCGCCCAGCGCGAGACGCTCGACATCCTGCAGCGCCAGCAGGGGCTGGGCGCCATTACCGGCGCCGACGTCGCCCAGCAGGAGGCAGCGCTCGCCCAGGCCGAGGACCACTCTGCCGCCGCTGCAGAAGGCGCTGGCCCAGCAGCGCAACCTGCTTGCCACGCTGACCGGCCGCCTGCCCAGCGTCCGCGGTCGCCGAGCGCTTCGAGCTCACCGACCTCACGCTGCCGCCGGACCTGCCGCTCAGCCTGCCGTCCCGGCTGGTCGAGCAGCGTCCCGACATTCGTGCGGCCGAGGCCAACCTGCACTCGGCGAGCGCCCAGGTGGGCGTCGCCATCGCCAACCAGTTCCCGCAGATCACCTTGAGCGCCGGCATTCGCACCTACGCTCGATCGCCTTCGGCCAGCTCGTTCCTGCCCGGCCTGGCCGGCTCGGTCGTCGGCGCCAGCATCCTGCAGACCGTCCTCGACGGCGGCGCGCTGGCGGCCAAGAAGAAGGCGGCGCAGGCGGCGCTGGAGCAGGCCGACGCGCAGTACCGCTCGACCGTGCTCACCGCCTTCCGCAATGTCGCCGACACGCTGCGGGCGCTGGAATACGACGCCATCGCGCTGCAGGCTGACCGTCGCCGCCGAGCGCGCCGCCGCAGACCAGCTTCACCATCGCCCGCCGCCGCCTCGAGCTCGGCGACACGACCTATGTCGTCGTGCTGATCGCCGAGCTCACCTACCAGCAGGCGCTGCTGGCAGTCGCGTGCAGGCGCAGGCCAACCGCTTCACCGACACGGCGGCGCTCGTTCCAGGCGCTGGGCGGCGGCTGGTGGAACCGCGACGGCGAGACGCACCGCAGAACCCGCCCGTCGGGCGACCTGCAAACCGCCGCAGGCCGGCTGCGGCGCGCGCCAGCCACGGCGGCGCTGAAGTAGGCGGGAGGAAGCAGTCATGTGGCGGCTTGGCGGCAAGTAGTGCGTCCTGACGGTCGGCATCGGCGATCCTCGTCGTCGGGCTGCGCCAGTCAATGCGGGGCCAGCACCGCGAGAAGCTCGCCGAGCTGCGGCGCGGCATGAGCTACGAGGACACGTCGAGGATCATGGGATGCTCCGGCGCGCTGGTGTCGACCGACAGTCCGACTCCGGGGAAGCGTCGACGGTCGAATGGAACGGACCGGACTCGATCTTCATGCGCACGCAGATCGAGTTCCTCGAGGCCGGCTCTCTTCTTCACGACGCATCCCGCATCGGCTTTAGCGATGCGACAGCATCGCAGCAAGCTGTGACCGGATCGCTGCATAGTGCGTGTAAGGCACCCGTAAGTTGGCGTCGTAAGGGACCTGTAAGGGAGGACCCGCCGAGTCGGCGGACGTCCATACAGGTCGCGATGCAGGCAATCGTCGGCGCCGCACTTCAGCAGCGCATCCTCGTGCTGATCCTCAGCGTCGCGCTGATCGCCGGCGGCCTGTTCGCCTACAAGCAGCTCAACATCGAGGCCTATCCCGATCCGGTGCCGCCGCTGGTCGACATCGTGACGCAGAATCCCGGCCAGTCGTCGGAGGAGATCGAGCGCTACATCACCATTCCGATCGAAGTGCAGATGGCGGGGCTTCCCTTCGTGACGTCGATCCGCACCATCTCGCTGACCGGCCTCTCCGACGTGAAGGTGCAGTTCACCTACGACGTCACCTATCCGCGAAGCCTCGCAGCTGGTGATCAACCGCCTGTCGCAGCTCGGACCGCTGCCCAACGGCGCGCAGCCCTTCATCTCGCCGACCAGCCCGATCGGCGAGATCTTCCGCTACCGCGTGGTCGGCCCGCCGGGCTACAGCGTGACCGACCTCAAGACCATCCAGGACTGGATCCTGCTGCGCCGCCTGAAGTCGGTGCCGGGCGTGATCGACGTCACGACCTGGGGCGGCAAGAGCAAGACCTTCGACATCACCGTCGACCTCGACAAGCTGCTGGCCTACGGCCTCACGCTGAAGCAGGTGCTCGACGCGCTGAACGGCGCCAACATCAATGTCGGCGCCAACACGGTCAATCTCGGCCCGCAGTCGGCGGTGATCCGCAGCGTCGGCCAGATCCGCACCGATGGCCGATATCGGCCACACCATGCTGACGGTGCGCGACGGCTCGCCGGTGCTGGTCTCCGACGTCGCCACCATCACGGTCGGCAACGAGCCGCGGCTGGGCGTGGCCGGCCACGACGACGACGACGACATCGTGCAGGGCATCGTGCTGATGCGGCGCGGCGCGGAGACCCTGCCGACCCTGCGCGCGCGTCGGAGGCGGAGGTCGAGCGCATCAACAGCTCCGACCTGCTGCCGCCCGGCGTGCGCATCGAGCGCGTCTACGACCGCAGCGTGCTGGTCGACGTCACGACCAGCACCGTGCTGCACAACATGGTGATGGGCGTCTGCCTGATCTTCCTGATCCAGTGGCTGTTCCTGGGCGACCTGCGCAGCGCGCTGATCGTCTCGGCCACCATTCCCTTCGCGCTGCTGTTCGCCGTGGTGATCCTGGTGCTGAGCGGCAGATCGGCCAACCTGCTGTCGATGGGCGCCATCGACTTCGGCATCATCGTCGACGCCACCGGTGATCATGGTGGAGAACATCTTCCGCCACCTCGCCGAGGCGAGCGCCGGCCACGCGCCGCGCATCCGCGCTCGCCGACGCCGCGCGGCGCTCACCGGCAAGATCGCCACGATCTATCACGCCTCGGGCGAGGTCACGCAGGCGATCTTCTTCTCGGCCACCATCATCATCGCGGGCTTCCTGCCGCTGTTCACCCTGTCGGGCGTCGAGGGCCACATCTTCGGGCCGATGGCCAAGACCTACGCCTATGCGCCTGTCGGGCGGCCTGCTCGCCACCTTCACCGTCGTCGCCGGCGCTCGCCGCCGCTGCTGCTGCCGGAGAAGGTGTCGGAGACCGAGACGATCATCGTGCGCGCCGCTGCGCCGCGCTCTACCGGCGCGTCATCGACGCGCGTGCTGGTGCAGCGCGGCGTCACGCTCGCGGTCGGCGCGCGGCCTCGATGGCCTGCGCCGCGCTTCGCCGCCAGCACGGTCGGGCTGGAATTCCTGCCCAAGCTCGAGGAGGGCAACATCTGGCTGCGCGCGGCGCTGCCGCCGTCGGTGTCGCTCGACGAGGGCAACGTCTACGCCAACCGCATGCGCCGGCTGGTCAAGAGCTTCCCGAGGTCGAGACGGTGATCACCCAGCACGGCCGGCCCGACGACGGCACCGACCCCGACGGCTTCTCCAACGTCGAGTTCTTCGTGCCGCTGAAGCCGTTCGACAAATGGCGCAAGGGCCTCGACAAGGAGCGAGCTGATCGCCGAGATGGCGCGACGCGCTGCGCAAGGCGCTTCCCCGGCGTCGACCTTCGCCTTCTCGCAGTACATCCAGGACAACGTCCAGGAGGCGGCCTCCGGCATCGACGCGGAGAACGCCATCAAGATCACCGGCCCCGACCTCGACACCCTGCGCAAGATCGCCGTCGAGATCCGCGGCGTGCTGGAGAAGGTGCGCGGCATCACCGACATCCAGGTGCCGCCGCTGCTCGGCCAGCCGACCATCAAGCATCGACATCGACCGCCAGCGCGCCGCGCGCTACGGCCTGTCGCCCGGCGACATCAACGCCACCATCCAGGCCGCGGTCGGCGGCCAGGCGGCGGGCGACCTCTACGAGGAGGGCAGCGACCGCCACTTCCCCATGCTGGTGCGGCTGGCGCCGCGATATCGCGAGAACATGGAGGCGCTGCGGCGCATCGCCATCGGCGCGCCCGGGCCGAACGGCGGCGTGGTCCAGGTGCCGCTGGCCGAGGTCGCCAATGTCGGCCTGTCGACGCGGCGCCTTCTACATCTACCGCGAGCAGCAGGAGCGCTACATCCCGGTGAAGTTCAGCGTGCGCGGCCGCGACCTCGGCGGCGCCGTGCTCGAGGCGCAGGAGAAGGTCGCCGAGCCAGGTCCAGCTGCCGAGCGGCTACCGCCTCGACTGGGCGGGCGACTTCGCCAACTTCGAGAGCGCCATGGCGCGGCTTGCCGATCGCCGTGCCGATCGCCATCGCCCTGATCCTGCTGCTGCTCTATGTCAGCTTCGGCTCGCTGGTCGACACGCTGATCGCCGGCAGCGCCATCCCGATGGCGCTGATCGGCGGCATCCTCGGCCTGTGGCTGGCCGACATGTCGTTCAGCATCTCGGCCGCCATCGGCTTCGTCGCCCTGTTCGGCATCGCCGCCATGAACGGCATCATGGTGGTCGGCTGCTTCAACCGGCTGATCGAAGGCGGCCTCGAGCGCGAGGCGGCGCTGCGCCAGACCTGCGAGCTGCAGATGCGGCCGGTGCTGATGACCTGCGTCGCCGCCTGCGTCGGCCTGCTGCCCGCCGCCTTCTCGACGGCGATCGGCAGCCAGGTCCAGCGGCCGCTCGCCATCGTCGTGGTCGGCGGCATGCTGCTGGCGCCCGATCCTGTTCCTCACCGTGCTGCCGGCGGCGATCGGCACCTTCTCACGGCGCCGCGTCCCGGTTACATCTGCGGCGTGACACGCTCCCGACGACAGTTCATCGACCTCGGCGACCGCCGCCTGCGCGTCGCGCCGGCTGGCGCCGCGGCAAAGCGACGGGCTGGAGCGCACGACGCTGGTGTTCCTGCACGAAGGGCTGGGCTGCATCGAGATGTGGCGCGACTTCCCGCAGAAGCTTTGCGACGCCACGCGCTGCAGCCGGCATCGTCTACGACCGCACCGGCTACGGCGGCTCGAGCCCGTGGCCGGCCGATCCCGGCGTGCGCTACATGGAGATCGAGGCCGACGAGGTCCTGCCGCGCCTGCTCGGCAGGCTCGGCGTCGAGGATTGCGTGCTGGTCGGCCACAGCGACGGCGGCACGATCGCGCTCAACTACGCCGCCGCCGATCCCGAGCCGCTGCGCGCCGTGGTGACGCTGGCCGCGCACGCCATCAACGAGCCGGTCTGCGTCGACAGCCATCGCGGCAGGCGCGCGAGGCCTTCGCCGCGGGCGAGCTGCGCCAGCGCCTGCGAAATATCACGGCGACAATGTCGACGGCGCCTTTCACCTGTGGTCGGACGCCTGGCTGGCGCCCGGCTTCGAGCCGATGGATGCCGACGGCCGCCTGCCCGGCGTCGTCGTGCCGGTGCAGGCGATCCAGGGCGAGGACGACGAATACGGCAGCGAGCTGCAGCTCGGCATCATCGCCGGCAAGGTCGGCGGCTATTGCGAGACGCGGCTGGTGCCCGACTGCGGCCACAGCCCGCATCTGCGGCAGCCGGCCTACGTCCTGTCGGAGATCACTCCGCTTCGTGGCACCGCTGGCGCTGGTCGGCTGACGGCGGCTGATCTGGGCCGTGGCCGGGATTATGGAAAATCGCGGCACGCTATTGCCAAAGGGGCGTGCGGAGAGACTACGCGAGACAAATGGCACTCGGATGCCGATGGCATCGGCATCGGGCCGTCTCCTCGGGAGGCGCCTGGCGACTCTGACTCGTGGGACTGCGAGCGACTTCTGCCGCAAGGGTCAACTAGAGCCGCTTCAGCTCGCTCGACGCCGCCCAGTTGAGTTCGGACACGGTCGGGCAGCGCGCCTGGGCGAGCTGGAGCTGCTCGCGCGCGCGCTGCTTGTCGCCGCGGCGCATGCGCGTCCATGCCGATGAAGAACGCGGCCGGGCACTTGCCGTTGCTGCGCTTGGCGGCGTCGTCCGATTCGGCGGCGACCTCGAGCTCGCCGGCCGGCAGCTTGCCGAGCAGGAACTTGGCGATCGGCCCGGGCCATTCGTAGAGGTTCTCGTTGCCGATGTCCTTGGCGAGCACGCGCGCGCGCGTCGCTGCCTGGCGCGGACCTGGGCGGCGTAGCGCCACAGCAGCGGCCGCCAGCCGCGCCTTGAGCGTCGTGCGGCCGGCCGAGCGAGCGCGTCGAAATCGTCGGCCGCCTGCGGCGTAGTGGCCGAGATTGAAGTTGGCGTGGCCGCGATAGTAGAGCGCGGTGCGCCGATCGATCTGGCGCGTGGCGCCGGCCAGCGCGCCGTCGAGCAGGCCGAGCGCGCGCGGAAATCGGCGATCTGCATGTAGACCTGCGCCTGGGCGATCACCAGCCAGGGATCGCCGGGCTTGCGCTGCAGGCGCGTAGTCCAGCGTGCGCAGCGCCGCCGCGCGGTCGCCGCCGCCTGCCAGCTCCGGCATGGTGCCCGACAGCACCACCTGCCAGTCGCTGGGCAGGACCTTGCCCATTTCGGCGATGTCCTTCTGGCTGTCGGCCTCGCGGCCCGAGCCGGCTCAACTGATAGGCGCGGATGCTGAGATAGACCGAGCGATCGAGGGCCGAGCAGCTTGAGGCTCGACAGGATCTTGTTGAGCGCGTCGAGGGTGGCGTTGCGCGTCTCGGCGGGCACGCTCGGCCGCCCTGCCCGACCGCGCCGAACTCGCGCGCCGAGCGGGTCCCAGATCGGCGGCGTTGCAGCTGCGCCAAGGCCGCCGCCGCAGACCGTCACGAGGGCTGCAAAAGCCCCGAATAGCCTGAGCAATTTCGCGTCGCATCGGCAGCAATCTGGCACAGCGGCCGAGCGCCCGCATCCGCCGATTGCCTGCGCCCGGTCCGTGCCCCTATTTTGCCACCCGACCCGCACAAACCGACCTCGAGGAGTACCGACCATGGCCGCCGCCCATCCCAACAGCTTCAAGGCCCGCAAGACGCTGAAGGTCGGCGGCCAGAGCTACACCTATTTCAGCCTCAAGGCGGTCGAGAAGGAGGTCGGCGACCTCTCCCGCCTGCCGTTCTCGCTGCGCGTCCTGATGGAGAACCTGGTGCGTCACGAGGACGGCACCACGGTCAAGAAGGCCGACATCGCCGCCTTCGCCGACTGGCTGAAGAACGGCGGCAAGTCGGTCAAGGAGATCAACTTCCGGCCGGCGCGCGTGCTGATGCAGGACTTCACCGGCGTGCCGGCCGTGGTCGACCTCGCCGCCATGCGCGACGCCATGGGCACGCTGGGCGGCGACGCCAAGAAGATCAATCCGCTGGTGCCGGTCGACCTCGTCATCGACCATTCGGTGATCGTCGACAATTTCGGCAACGCTCAGCGCCTTCGGCGCCAACGTGAAGCTCGAATACGAGCGCAACCTCGAGCGCTACCAGTTCCTGCGCTGGGGCCAGATGGCGTTCGACAATTTCCGCGTCGTGCCGCCGGGCACCGGCATCTGCCACCAGGTGAACCTCGAATACCTGGCGCAGGTCGTGTGGACCAGCAGAAGGACGGCAAGGAGACGATCGCCTATCCCGACACGCTGGTCGGCACCGACAGCCACACCACCATGGTGAACGGCCTGGCGGTGCTGGGCTGGGGCGTCGGCGGCATCGAGGCCGAGGCCGCCATGCTCGGCCAGCCGCAGCCGATGGTGATTCCCGAGGTCGTCGGCTTCAAGCTGACCGGCAAGCTGCCGGAGGGCGCGACGGCGACCGACCTGGTGCTCACCGTCACCGCAGATGCTGCGCAAGAAGGGCGTGGTCAACAAGTTCGTCGAATTCTACGGCGACGGCCTCGACGACCTGCCGCTCGCCAACCGCGCCACCATCGCCAACATGGCGCCGGAGTACGGCGCGACCTGCGGCTTCTTCCCGGTCGACGACGATCACGCTCGGCTATCTCAAGACCACCAACCGCGGCCAGGCGCGCCAAGCTCGTCGAGGCCTATGCCAAGAAGCAGGGCCTGTGGCGCTCCAAGAAGTCGCCCGAGCCGATCTTCACCGACACGCTCGTCGCTCGATCTCGGCGACGTCGAGCCGAGCCTCGCCGGCCCGAAGCGCCCGCAGGACCGCGTGCCGCTGTCGCAGGCGGCCCAGCAGTTCGTCGCCAACATGGAGAAGGAGTTCGACCGCAAGGACGACGGCAAGCGCATCAAGTGCGAGGGCACCGACTACGATCTCGGCCACGGCGACGTGGTGATCGCCGCCATCACCTCCTGCACCAACACCTCGAACCCCTACGTCATGCTGGGCGCCGGCCTGATCGCGCGCAACGCGGTGAAGCACGGGCTCAAGGTCAAGCCGTGGGTCAAGACCTCGCTGGCGCCGGGCTCGCAGGTCGTCACCGAGTATCTCGAGGCCGTCGGGCCTGCAGAAGGACCTCAACAAGATCGGCTACAACCTGGTGGGCTACGGCTGCACCACCTGCATCGGCAACTCCGGGCCCGCTGCCCGATCCCGTGACCAAGGCGATCAGCGACGCCGACCTCGTGGTCTGCGCGGTGCTGTCGGGCAACCGCAACTTCGAGGGCCGCGTCAATCCGCTGACCCGCGCCAACTACCTCGCCTCGCCGATGCTGGTGGTGGTCTATGCGCTGGCCGGCTCGATGAAGATCGACATCACCAAGGATCCGATCGGCATCGGCAAGGGCGGCAAGCCGGTCTACCTGAAGGACATCTGGCCCTCGAACATGGAGGTCCAGAAGCTGGTCGACAAGTTCGTCACCGCCAAGGCCTTCAAGAAGCGCTACGCCGACGTCTTCAAGGGCGACAAGTTCTGGCGCGCGCATCAAGACCAAGCCCAGCCTGACCTATGCCTGGGACGACAAGTCGACCTACGTGCGCAACCCGCCCTACTTCGACGGCATGGGCAAGACTGCCGGGCGCGCTCACCAACATCGCGGGCGCCCGTCCGCTCGGCCAGTTCGGCGATTCGATCACGACCGACCACATCTCGCCCGCCGGCTCGATCAAGAAGGACAGCCCGGCCGGCGCCTACCTGCGCGAGCACGGCGTCGAGCGCCAAGGACTTCAACCAGTACGGCACGCGGCGCGGCAACCACGAGGTGATGATGCGCGGCACCTTCGCCAACATCCGGCTCAAGAACGAGATGGTGCCGGGCATCGAGGGCGGCTTCACCCACCACTACCAGATCCGACCAGCCGGAGCCGATCTACGACGTGGCGATGCGCTACAAGAAGGAGCACACGCCGCAGATCCTGATCGCCGGCAAGGAATACGGCACCGGCAGCTCGCGCGACTGGGCCGCCAAGGGCGTGAACCTGCTTGGGCGTGAAGGCCGTGGTGTGCGAGACCTTCGAGCGCATCCATCGCTCGAACCTGGTCGGCATGGGCGTGCTGCCGCTGCAGTTCAAGGACGGCATGACGCGCAAGACGCTCGAACCTCACCGGCCACGAGAGCTTCGACGTCGGCGGCATCGACGGCGGCGCTCAAGCCCGGCATGGACGTGCCGCTCACCATCCACCGCCGCGACGGCGCCAGCGAGACGGTCATCCTGACCTGCCGCATCGATACCGCCGAGGAGGTCGAGTACTTCAAGAACGGCGGCGTGCTGCACTACGTGCTGCGCAACCTGGCGCACGCGGCCTGAGCGCAGCGCGATCATGGCGACAAGGGGGCTGGCCGGCCACTTCGTCGCCATGGCCGGCAACAATGCGTGGGCCAACCACCGGCTGCTCAGCGCCTGCAAGGCGCTGACGCCGAGCGAGTTCGCCGCGCCGCGCACCGAGCTTCTTCCCGTCGCTGCGCGCCACGCTTCAACCACATCCTGTGGGTCGACGTCTACTACATCGACGCGCTCGAGCGCGATCCGACGGTGCTGAAGCGCTACGACGATCCGCCGCCCGACTTCGCCGATGCGGCCGCGCTCATACGACTGCCCAGACGCGCAGCGACCGGCGCCTGATCGCCTTCTGCGAGCGCCAGACCGAGGCGAGCGCTGGCCGAGGGCTGGTCCTGCCGCGGCCCAACCGCACGCCGCCGCCCACCAGCGTGGCCTCGATCCTGGAGCATCTCTTCCAGCACCAGATCCATCATCGCGGCCAGGCGCACGCCATGCTGGCCGGCACGCGCGGTGAAGCCGCCGCAGCTCGACGAGTTCTTCCTCGCCGGCGAAGAGCATCTGCGCCGCGACGAGCTGCTGCGCGCTCGGCCTGCCGACAAGCTGATGCAGCCGCGCTCCTCCTTCGCCGGCGCCGCGATCGAGGTGAGCGACCTTGCGCGCTCGATCGCGTTCCATCGCCTCTGGCTGCCGATGCTGGGCTTCCGTCGCGTGTGGGCCAGCCCCGACCGCGTGATGTGGTCGCGCGGCTACGACCATTTCGTCATGCGCCAGGCCAAGGACGGCGTGTCCTACGGGCCGGGCGCGCTGTGGCTCGCGGTATCGGCCGAAAGCCGCGCCCAGGTCGACCAGATCTATCGCCGAGCTGCGCGACGCCGGGGCGGAGATCCTGCAGCCGCCCAAGGAGCTCGACTACTTCGCGCCGGGCTACTACTCGGTCGGCTTCCGCGATCCCGACGGCGTGCCGATCGAGGTCGTGCACCGCTGGGACGAGCTGCCCGAGCTGGCCGACGCCGAGCAGGTGCACGTGCCGGGCCACGGCGTCAGCCTCGGCGGCTACTTCTTCAAGCCGCAGGCCGGCGTCCCGCCCTATCCGGCGCTGATCCTGCTGCACGGCTTCGCCGGCCATGCCCACAACATGGCGGGCCTGGCGCGCGCCGCATCGGCCAACGGCTACGCCGCCCTGGCGCTGTCGCTGCGCGGCTGGCTGGGCTCGGAGGGCGAGAGCGACCAGGGCCTGCGCCAGCCGCTCGACGTGCTGGCGGCGATCGACTGGCTGGCCAAGCGGCCGCTGGTCGACCGCGACCGGCATGGCGCTGGTCGGCGCCTCGATGGGCGGCCAGGTGGCGCTGCTGGCCGCCGCCCACAAGCCGCCGATCACAGGCCGTCGCCTCGTTCTTCGCCGCCGACCGATCTGGCGCGCTGGCGCGAGGCCAACCCGTTCGTGCGCGACTATCTCGACGACCTCTGCGGGCCCGAGGGCCTGCCGGTGCGCTCGCCGATCCTGCGGGTGGCGCAGATCGACGTGCCGGTGCTGCTGATCCACGGCGACCGCGACGAGAACGTGCCGGTCGCCCAGACGCCTGGCCATGGCACAGGCGCTCAAGCGGCCACGGCAAGGACGTCGAAACCTTCATCGTGCCGGCGCCGCACACTTCTTCACCGAGCAGCAGAACGCGCATGGCCCGGCGTAAGCTGTTCGACTTCCTGCGTCGTCATCTCAATCGGAGCTAGTCGTTCATGCGCGTGTCCGAAGCCGTCAACTCCCGTCACTCGATGCGGGTCTTCAAGCCGGACCCGGTGCCGCAGGCCGACATCGAATGGATCATCAGCACGGCGAGCCGCGCGGCGTCCGAACGGCAACCTGCAGCCGTGGAAGCTCTACATCACCCATGGGCAAGGCGCGGCAGCGCGCTGTCGGCGGCGATCCTGCAAGGCGATGGACGACGGCGACAGCGGACCGGGCGGCGAATACGACGTCTATCCCAAGGAATTCACGCCGGTCTACGACGCCCGCCGCAAGCTGGTCGGCAAGCAGCTCTACACGCCTGCTCGGCGTGCCGCGCGGCGACGCCGCCGGCATGCTGAAGCAGTTCCGCAAGAACTACGACTTCTTCGACGCGCCGGTCGGCATGATCCTGTGCGTCGAGCGCCGCATGGGCAACGGCCAGTGGATCGACTGCGGCATCTTCCTCGACCAGCTCATGCTGCTGGCGCGCGAGAAGGGCCTGCATACCTGCCCGCAGGCCGCCTTCAGCCGCTACCAGCACGTCGTGCGCCGCGAGCTCGAAGGTGCCCGACGACCAGGTCGTGATCTGCGGCCTGGCGCTGGGCCACGCCGATCCCGACGCGGTGCCCAACAACCTGATCACCGAGCGCGCGCCGCTGCAGGATTTCACGATCTGGTACGATGAATGACCGGCTGGGCGCTCAAAGCCGGCGCCAAAGTCGAATTGCCGAGCGTGGCGACGGCGGGCTAAAACCCTCAGTCAATTCGCGGCAAAAAGCATGCGGGAGGAAGTCCATGGCCGATGAACTGATCGACGTCAGCCCTGATTGGGCCAAGCGCGCCTATGTCGACGAGGCCAAGTACAAGGCGATGTACGAGGCCTCGGTCAGGGATCCCGGCCACGTTCTGGGGCGAGCACGGCAAGCGCGTCGACTGGATCAAGCCCTACAGCCCGGGCGCGGTGCGCGACGTCGACTACACCGGCGACGTCCGCATCCGCTGGTACCACGACGGCGTGCTGAACGTGTCGGCCAACTGCGTCGACCGGCATCTGGCCAAGCGCGCCGACCAGGTCGCGATCATCTGGGAAGGCGACGATCCGGCCAAGTCGAAGAAGATCACCTACCGCGAGCTGCACGGCGAAGTCTGCCGCATGGCCAACGCGCTCAAGGAGCTCGGCGTCAAGAAGGGCGATCGGGTCACCATCTACCTGCCGATGATCCCCGAGGCGGCCTACGCCATGCTGGCCTGCGCGCGCATCGGCGCCATCCACTCCGTGGTGTTCGGCGGCTTCTCGCCCGACAGCCTGGCTCAACCGCATCGTCGATTGCGACAGCACACGTCGTCATCACCGCCGACGAGGGCCTGCGCGGCGGCAAGCCGGTGCCGCTCAAGGCCAACGCCGACGAGGCGCTGAAGAAGGCGCCGGGCGTCAAGAAGGTGCTGGTGGTGCAGCACACCGGCGGCAAGGTCGGCTGGGACGCCGGCCGCGACGTGTGGTGGCACGAGATCGCCGCCAAGGTGCCGGCCGACTGCGCGCCCGAGCCGATGGGCGCGGAGGATCCGCTGTTCATCCTCTACACGTCGGGCTCGACCGGCAAGCCCAAGGGCGTGCTGCACACCACCGGCGGCTACCTCGTCTTCGCCTCGATGACGCACCAATACGTCTTCGACTATCACGACGGCGACATCTACTGGTGCACCGCCGACGTCGGCTGGGTGACCGGCCACAGCTACATCGTCTACGGGCCGCTCGCCAACGGCGCGACCACGCTGATGTTCGAGGGCGTGCCCAACTATCCCGACTCTCAGCCGCTTCTGGCAGGTCATCGACAAGCACAAGGTCAACATCTTCTACACCGCGCCGACCGCCATCCGCGCCCTGATGCGCGAGGGCGAGGCGCCGGTGAAGAAAGCGACGCGCAAGAGCCTGCAGCTGCTCGGGCTCGGTCGGCGAGCCGATCAATCCCGAGGCGTGGCTGTGGTACCACCGCGTGGTCGGCGACGGCCGCTGCCCGATCGTCGACACCTGGTGGCAGACCGAGACCGGCGGCATCCTGATCACGCCGCTGCCCGGCGCCACCGAGCTCGAAGCCCGGCTCGGCGACGCAGCCGTTCTTCGGCGTCGCAGCCGGTGATGGTCGATGCCGAGGGCAAGGCGCTGCGAGGGCGCGGCGCAGCGGCAATCTCTGCCTCGTCGATTCCTGGCCCGGCCAGATGCGCACGGTCTATGGCGACCACCAGCGCTTCATCGAGACCTACTTCAAGACCTACCCCGGCAAGTACTTCACCGGCGACGGCGCGCGCGCGCGACGCGGACGGCTACTACTGGATCACCGGCCGGGTCGACGACGTGATCAACGTCTCGGGCCATCGCATCGGCACCGCCGAGGTCGAGAGCGCCCTGGTCGGCAACGCGAAGGTGGCCGAGGCCGCCGTCGTCGGCTATCCCGCACGACATCAAGGGCCAGGGCATCTACGCCTACGTGACGCTGAAGGCCGGCCAGCAATCGTCCGACGAGCTGCGCAAGGAGCTGGTCGCCTGGGTGCGCAAGGAGATCGGCCCGATCGCCACGCCCGACGTCATCCAGTGGGCGCCCGGCCTGCCCAAGACGCGCTCGGGCAAGATCATGCGCCGCATCCTGCGCAAGATCGCCGAGAACGATTTCGGCAATCTCGGCGACACGTCGACCCTCGCCGATCCGGCCGTGGTCGACGACCTGGTGAAGAACCGCGCGAAGTAGAAGTGCAAGGTCCGATGGCCAACCCGACGATCCAGCAGCTCGCCGCGGACCTGGCCGCCGGCCGCACCACCTCGCGCAAGCTCACCGAAGAAGCGCTCGCCCGTATCGAAGACCCCAAGGGCGAAGGCAAGCGCGCCTTCATCAAGGTCTAGCAAGGCGCAGGCGCTGGCCGCAGCCGAGGCCAGCGACGCGCTGCGCAAGGCGGGCATCGTCGCCTCGCCGCTCGCCGGCATTCCGGTCTCGATCAAGAACCTCTGCGACGTCGCGGGCGAGACGACGCTCGCCGGCTCCAAGGCGCTCGACGACGCGCCGCCCGCCAAGGCACGACGCGCCGGTGGTGGCGCGCCTGCGCGCGGCCGGCGCGGTGATCGTCGGCAGCACCAACATGAGCGAGTTCGCCTTCTCGGGCGTCGGCTTCAACCCGCATTACGGCACGCCGGGCAACCCGGCCGACCGCAAGCGCGTGCCCGGCGGCTCCTCGTCGGGCGCGGCGGTCTCGGTCGCCGACCGCATGGCCGTGGCGGCGCTCGGCACCGACACCGGCGGCTCGGTGCGCATTCCCGCCGCCGTGTGCGGCATCGTGGGCTTCAAGCCGACGGCGCGGCGGGTGCCGATCGACGGCGTCGTGCCGCTCTCGACCTCGCTCGATCTCGATCGGCCCGCTCGCCAACTCCGTCGAATGCTGCGCCATCGTCGATGCGGTGTTCGCCGCCGAGCCGATCGCGGTGCCCGAAGCCGCGCCGCTCGGCCGGCCTGCGCTTCGCCGTTCCCAGGCACTTCGTGATGGACGATCTCGATCCCGTCGTCGCCAAGGCCTTCGAGCGGGCGCTGCAGGGCGCTGGCGGGCAAGGGCGTCAAGGTCGAGGAGATCGACCTGCCGCAGCTCAACGAACTGCCGGCCGATCAACGCCAAGGGCGGCTTCGCCGCGTCGGAGGCCTATGCCTGGCACAAGGAGCTGATCGCCCGCCGCGGCAACGACTACGACCAGCTGGTGGCGCCGCGCATCCGCCGCGGCAGCCGAGATGAGCGCCGCCGACTACATCGAGCTGCTGGGCAAGCGCGCCGACCTGCAGAAGCGCGTGTCGGCGGTCACCTCGAACTACGACGCCGTCGTCATGCCGACCTGCGCCATCACCGCGCCGACCCTCGACGAGGTCTCGACGCCCGAGGGCTTCACCAGGAAGAACATGCTGCTGCTGCGCAACACCACGGTCGGCAACTTCCTCGACCGCTGCGGCATCAGCCTGCCCTGCCACGCAGCGGGCGAGCTGCCGGTCGGCTTCATGCTGATGGGCGAGGCGATGGCCGACAAGCGCGTGCTGGCGATGGCGCGCTCGGTGGCGCCGGTCGTGCAAGCCTCACTGATAGCGCGGGTCGTCCGGCCGGCGCATGCGCCAGACATTCTCGGTCGTGGTGTATTCGCTGTAGCCCAGCCGCGCGACCGGCTTGAAGGCCAGCGTGTCGATGCGGCCGTCCTTGATGATGCTGTCGTCGATATGCACGCCCACCACCTGGCCGAACACGACCGAGCCGCGCTTGGCCTCGTGGCCCTTCTCGACCGGCAGCTCGATGGTGCGCCAGTACTTGCATTCCGAGCGCCACCGGCGATTCCTCGACGCGCGGCGGCTTCACGAGCGTGCACGGCGCCGGCGTCAGGCCCGCCAGCTTCAGCTCGTCGACGCCGAACGCCACCATGGTCGTGGTGACGTTCATCTGCTCCTTGAGGCTCTCGCTCACCATGTTGACGACGAACTCGCCGGTCGATTCGGCGTTCATGCGGCTGTGCTTGGTCGGCGTGTCGCCGTAGGTGCCGGTGATGGCGAAATAGACCATCGGCGGGATATTCGCTGACGCCGTTGTAGAAGCTGTAGGGCGCCAGGTTGACGCGGCCCTGCCGGTCGACCGTCGAGATCCAGCCGATCGGCCGCGGCACGATCAGCGACTTCAGCGGATCCTGGGCGAGCCCGTGGTCGCGCTTGGCGGCATCGTAGAACATCGGTCTCCTCCGTCTCAGCGCCGAAGTGCCGGCTCGCCTCTGCATGGGCCGCGTCGAAGGCGGCCTCGAGCTCTGGATTGAGCCCGCGGCACGACCGCACGACCTCTTCGGCCCACACGACATAGTCGCGCAGCGCGCGCCTCTGTCCATCCCACCGGCGGGCTTTGCATCAGGCCGCGCAGGTTGGAGGTCTTGTCGGCGAGCTTCAGCAGTTTGGCGCGCCGCGACTTGCCCGGCGTCTTGGTCGATCTGCAGGCGCTTGCGCTCCTCCTTGGGCAGCGACTTGTCGTCCGTCACCTCGGCCACGAGGGCGGCGACCTCGGGCCCGAAGCGCTGCTCGAGATCCTCGTAGGTGGCGTCGGTGTCCTCGAGCGTGTCGTGCAGCAGGCCGCCCATCAGCAGCACGACGTCCTCGCCGCCGGTCGCCTCGGCGAGCAGGGCGGCCACCTCGGTCAGGTGGTTGATGTAGGGCTCGGCCCGCTCGCCCTTGCGCCGCTGCGCGATGTGCTGGCGGGCGGCGTAGTCGGCGGCGCGCGCCAGCTGGACCAGATCGGTGCTCATCAACTCCTGTTGTGCGACCAGCCGTCCGGCTTGTCGAGCCGCGCCGGCCGGCCCATGTTCCGGCCATGTCACGCACCATGAAGGCGCTGCTGGGCGTCTGGATCGCCGCCCTCGCCGCCGCCGCCGGCTGGATCGGCTGGGACGCCTGGCAGGGCGGCCGGCCGGCCATCGGCGGCCCGTTCGCCCTCACCGACCAGGACGGCCGCACCGTCACCAGCGACAGCCTCAAGGGCAAGCCGACCCTGATCTATTTCGGCTTCACCTATTGCCCCGACGTCTGCCCGACCTCGCTGCTGCTGATGGAGACGGCGATCGAGAAGCTCGGGCCGGACGCCGCCAAGAAGGTGAACCTGGTCTTCATCACCATCGATCCCGAGCGCGACACGCCCAAGCTGCTGAAGGGCTATGTCGACGAATTTCGGCCCGACCTTCATCGGCCTCACCGGCACGCCGCAGCAGATCGCCGACGCCGCCCGCGCCTATCGCGTCTACTACCAGAAGGTCCCCGGCAAGGACGGCGGGCCCTACCTGATGGACCATTCCTCGATCGTCTACCTGCTCGACCGCAACGGCCGGTTCGTCACCCATTTCACCCACGAGGCCAAGGCCGAAGCGATCGCGGCTGCTGTGGGACGTTTGCTGCTAAGCCCTGAATAAGTCACTGAATCCACACGATTTGTGCACCGCACTATTGGGGTGACAAGGCCTGCGCCGCTGCGTACAATCCGCGCCCCATGCTGTACTACGCGTACGAATTCCAGCGCCAGCTCGCCAAGCCCGTCCGCCTCTGGGCCAACGCGCTGGAGCAGGTCTATTCCAGCCCCTACAACCCGCTGGCCGACACCTGGTTCGGCAAGTCGGTCGCGGCCAGCGCCGAGATCGTGGCGCGGCTCACGCAGAACTACGGCAAGCCCGCGCTTCGGCCTGAAGACGACGCAGGTCGGCAACGAGACCGTCGCGGTCAACGAAGAGATCCTGCTGCGCAAGCCGTTCTGCCAGCTGCTGCGCTTCCATCGCGACACGCGCGCGGCGCGATCCCAAGGTGCTGGTGGTGGCGCCGATGAGCGGCCACTTCGCCACCCTGCTGCGCGGCACGGTCGAGGCGCTGCTGCCCGAGCACGACGTGCACATCACCGACTGGACCGACGCCCGCGAGGTGCCGCTCGTCCGAGGGCAACTTCGACCTCGACGACTATATCGACTACGTCATCGAGTTCTGCCGCTATCTCGGCCCCGACGTGCATGTCATCGCCGTCTGCCAGCCCTCGGTGCCGGTGCTGGCGCGCCGCCGCGCTGATGGCCGAGGCCAAGGATCCGCGCCAGCCCAGGTCGATCACCCTGATGGGCGGCCCGATCGACACGCGGCGTCAGCCCGACCACGCCCAACGACCTGGCGATGCGCAACTCGATGATGTGGTTCCGCCAGAACGTGATCTCGACGGTGCCGTTCAACTATCCGGGCGCGCTGCGCCGCGGTCTATCCGGGCTTCCTGCAGCTCACCTCGCTTCATCAGCATGAATCTCGACCGGCACATCAACGCCCACATGCGCCAGTTCGAGCACCTGGTCAAAGGCGACGACGATTCGGCCGACGGCCACCGCGCCTTCTACGACGAATATCTCGCGGTCATGGACCTCACCGCCGAGTTCTACCTGCAGACCATCGAGGTCGTGTTCAAGGAGCACCAGCTGCCGCGCGGCGCCTGGGTGAGCCGCGGCCGCAAGATCGATCCCGTCCGCCATCGAGACCGCGCTGATGACGGTCGAGGGCGAGCTCGACGACATCTCCGGCATCGGCCAGACCAAGGCCGCCCACGCGCTGACGCCCAACATCCCGGGCGCCCGCCACGTCCATTGGGAGCAGCCGCGGGTCGGCCACTACGGCATCTTCAACGGCCGCAAGTGGCGCGAGCAGATCATGCCGCGGGTCCGCGACTTCATCCGCGACAACGACGCGCACTGAAGCCCAGCCTGCAGGCGCACTGCAGCTCTCGCAAGCGCGGCGCTTGCACGTTGCGTTGCTCGTCATGGACCTCGAAGCCCAATGGAGCCAGCGCGGCCAACGTGGCCGTCGACCGTGGTCACCACCTACGGCCTGCGCGTCGTCGGGCGCGATCATCATCCTGGTCGATCGGCTGGATGGCCTCGCGCCTGCTCTATAGCGGCGGTGGTGCGGCTTTGCGAGAGGTCGCCGCGCATCGACCGCACCGTGGCGCTCTTCCTCGGCAACGGCGTGCGCTACACCGCGCTGGTCTTCACCTTCGTCGCCGTGCTGACCACCTTCGGCATCGCCACCACGAGCTTCGTGGCCGTGCTCGGGCGCGCTCGGCATCGCCATCGGGCTGGCCCTGCAGGGCACGCTCAGCAATCTCGCCGCCGGCATCATGCTGGTCCTGTTCCGGCCGTTCCATATCGGCGATCGCATCGAGACCGGCGGCGTCGTCGGCACGACGCGCGTGATCAACCTCTTCTACACCGAGATCGACAGCGACGATAACGCGCGCATCATCATCCCCAACGGCAAGCTGTGGGGCGAGATCGTGCGCGTGCCGACGCGCAACGACACGGCGCGCATCGAGCTTGCGTTACCCGCGCCCGGCCAACGACGATGTCGGCGCGGCGATCGCCCGCCTGAAGCGAGCTGATCGAGCGCGACAAGCGCGTGCTGCGGGTCGGCGACGATCGGCGTCGAGATCGATCGGCGACGGCAACTACACGCTGGCGGCTCATGCTCTGGGTCCCCGGTCGCGACGCGAGTGGCGGTGCGCTTCGACCTCAATCGCACGGTGAAGGAAGAGTTCGAGCGCCGGCGCGCCCAGCGCGCCGCGACGGTGGAGCGCCGCGCCGGATAGGGCTAGCATCGCGGCCATGGATACGCCCGTCGGAAGCTTCCGGTCGAAATCTCCGAGTGGAAGCCCGCGCCGTTCGACCTGGACGGCGAGACGGTGTTCGCCATCGGCGACGTGCATGGCTGCGCCGAACGAGCTGCGCGCGCTCCTCGGCACCATCGGCGACGCTGGCGAGGCAAAGCTGCAACCAGCGGCGCCTGATCTATCTCGGCGACATGATCAATCGCGGGCCCGACAGCATCGGCGTGCTCGAGCTGTGGGCCGGCGACGAAGCGGCGCACGGCGTCGACCACATCGACCGGCTGATGGGCAACCACGAGATCGCTGATGATGCTGGCCGTCATCGGCGGGCCCGCATGCCCACAAGGCCGAGACCATGTGGCTCAGCAAGCGCATGGGCGGCCAGGTGCTGCTGGACCAGATGCGCGCGCGGCCGGCGCGAGCCGGCGGCGCGCGCCGACCAGGCGCTGCTCGACGGCGGCGCTGGGCGAGCAGGTCGTGCATCGGCTCTACGGCATGCGCTCGCACGTCAGGCTGGGCAACACGCTGTTCGTCCATGGCGGGCTCGACCCGCACGCCGAGCCCGACGAGTTCCTGACCCGGCCCTGGACCATCTTCACCGAGGCGCGCTGGGCCTGGATCAACCACGGCTTCCTCGACTGGAAGGGCGGCTTCGACGGCACCCTGGTGGTCCACGGCCACACCCCGCCCGACAAGCACAAGGCGATCAGCGGCATGGAAGATCCGCACCTGTTCGAGGGCGACCGGCTGGGCCTGGACGGCGGCAGCGCCCGCACCGGCATCGTCACCGCGGCCGAAATCCAGGATGGCCGCTACCGCATCCTGAAGGCCGGCACGGCCGTTCGAGACGCCGATCTCGTCCGCCGAGGAGTAGCGCGGCGGATTTTTTGCCTCGGCCTGTCGGCACCCGCTCCTGTTCGTTCGTCCTAGGCAATATCGAGGGTCATTCACCCATGCTCTACGCCATCCTTTGCTACAATTCCGAGGACGCCGTCGGCTCGTGGTCCAAGGAGTATCACGACGAAACCATGGCCCGCCTGGCCGCGGTCCAGGACAAGCTCGCCAAGCAGGGCCGGCTGGGGCCGGTCGCCCGCCTGCTGCCGACCACCGCCGCCACGACCCTGCGCAAGGGCCGCGAGGAGCTGGTGATCGACGGGCCCTTCGCCGAGACCAAGGAGCAGCTGCTCGGCTTCTACATCATCGACTGCGCCTCGCTCGACGCCGCCATCGAGACGGCCAAGGACCTCGCCAAGGCCAATCCCGGCACCGGCAGCTACGAGATCCGGCCGGTGGCCGAGCTCCATGACTACCAGCTCGCCGAGAGAGGAAGCCCGCGGCGTGAACGACATCGGCTGGATCGACGCGGTCCTGACCTCGGCGCGGCCCCAGGCGATGGGCGCGCTGCTGCGCTATTTCCGCGACCTCGATACGGCCGAGGAGGCCTTCCAGGAAGCCTGCCTGCGCGCGCTGCAAGACCTGGCCGCAGAACGGCCCGCCGCGCGATCCCGCGGCCTGGCTGATCTTCGTCGGCCGCAACGCCGCGATGGACGACGTGCGCCGGCGCGCCAAGCAGGTGGCGCTGCCCGACGAGGCCGCGATCTCCGACCTCGACGACGCCGAGAGCGACGCTCGCCGAGCGGCTCGACGGCGCGCACTACCGCGACGACATCCTGCGGCTGCTGTTCATCTGCTGCCATCCCGAGCTGCCGGCGACCCAGCAGATCGCGCTGGCGCTGCGCATCGTCTGCGGCCTGTCGGTCAAGCAGATCGCGCGCGCCTTCCTGGTCGAGCGAGGCCGCCATGGAGCAGCGCATCACCCGCGCCAAGGCGCGCATCGCCGATGCCGGCGTGCCGTTCGAGACGCCGGGCGCGCCGGAGCGCGCCGAGCGGCTCGGCCGCCGTCGCGGCCATGATCTACCTCGTGTTCAACGAGGGCTATTCGGCGCGCGGCGACGAGGCCGCGACGCGCGCGCACCCTGTGCCGAGGAAGGCGATCCGGCTGGCGCGCCTGCTGCTGCGGCTGTTCCCGAGCCGAGCCGGAGATCATGGGGCTCGCCGCGCTGATGCTGCTGCAGCACGCGCGCGCGCCGGCCCGCTTCGACGCGCGACGGCAGCATCGTGCTGCTCGAGGACCAGGACCGCAGCCTGCTGGAACCGCAAGCGCATCGCCGAGGGCCTGGCGCTGATCGACAAGGCGATGCGCCACCGCCGGCCCGGTCCCTATCAGGTGCAGGCCGCGATCGCCGCCCTGCACGCCCGCGCCAGGCGCGCCGAGGACACCGACTGGGCGCAGATCGACCTGCTCTACGCCAACCTCGAACGGCTGCAGCCCTCGCCCGTGGTGACGCTGAACCGCGCCGTGGCGGTGAACAAGGTGCGCGGCCCGGCCGCCGCCCTGGCGATGATCGAGCCGCTGGCGCGAGCGGCTGTCGAGCTACTTCTATTTCCACGGCGTGAAGGGCGCGCTGCTGCAGCAGCTCGACCGCCGCGGCGAGGCGCGCAGTCGCCTTCGACCGGGCGATCGCGCTCGCCAACACGCCGGCCGAGGCCGCCCATATCCGCCAGCATCTCGATCATCTGGACAAGGAAAGCGCCTAGCTCTTGCCGCTCCGGCAAGATAATCTTCGACGGTCTGTTGTCGGACTCCGCGAGGCCGTCGTCCGTTCGTCCTTGGGACAGGATCCAACCAAGGAGATCGCACATGATCAACTGCAACCATCCCCGGTGCTGGGCGGCGTCGCGCCCTATCTCGGCGTCAGCAATGCCGGCAAGGCCGCCGACTTCTACAAGTCAAGGCGTTCGGCGCCACCGAAGTGATGCGCATGCCGCCCGACGACAAGGGCCGCTATCTGCACATCCATCTCGTGATCAATGGCGGCTCGGTGATGCTGGCCGATGCCTTCCCCGACCACGGCCATCCGCTGGAAACGCCCGGGCGCCTTCATGCTCCATCTCCAGGTCGACGACGTCGACGCCTGGTGGAAGCGCGCGGTGGAGGCCGGCGCCGAGGTGCTGATGCCCGTCTCAGAGATGTTCTGGGGCGACCGCTACGGCCAGCTGCGCGATCCGTTCGGCATCAAGTGGTCGATCGCCACACCGATCAGGAAGAGCTGACCATGACCTCCCGTACCGCCCTGTGGACGGGCCGCGTGCTGAGCGGCATCGCGGTCCTGTTCCTGATCTTCGATGGCGCCATCAAGCTGGTGCCGATCCAGCCGGTCACCGAACAGCCTGCGCGAGCTCGGCTATCCGGCCGACCGACTCTGTTCGCCCGCTTCCTGGGCGTCGTGACGCTCGATCTGCACGGCGCTCTACGCCTGGCCGCGCACGGCGGCTGCTGGGCGCGGTCCTGCTGACCGGCCTGCATGGGCGGCGCGATCGCCAGCCATCTGCGGCTCGGCGATCCGCTGTTCACCCACACGCTGTTCGGCGTCTATCTCGGCCTGTTCCTCTGGGGTGGGCTGTGGCTGCGCGACCAGCGCGTGCGGCGGGTAGTGCCGACGCCTCGCGTGAGCCGGTCAGCCGAGCAGCGACGTGATCTGCTCCGGCGAGCTGCTTCTGCTGGTAGGGCTTGACAGGCGCGGCAGCTCGAGCTGGCGCGCACCGGCAGGTCGGCACGGCAGCCGGTGGCGCAGCAGGATCGGCAGGTCGGGCCTGCAGCTCGCGGGCCGCCTCGGCCAGCTGCAGGCCGGTCATGCCGGGCATGGCGTAGTCGGTGATCATGAGGTCGATCGGCTTGTCGCTCTCCAGCACCTCGAGCGCCATGGCGCCCGACGGCGCCTTGATCACCGATCGTGACCGAGATCTTCCAGCAGCGCGGCGGTGCTGAGGCTGATCAGGAAATCGTCGTCGACGAAGCAGCAACGTGGCGCCGCTCGCTGGCGCCGGCGTCCGCGGCGGGCTCGGGCGCGGCCACCGCAGCCGAGCCGCTGGCCACCGGCAGCCAAAGTTCGGCGCGCGTGCCGTGGTCGAGGTCGCGCTCGACAGCCGCAGCGCGCCACCTGAGCTGCAGCGCAAGCCCGTGGATCATCGACAGGCCGAGGCCCGGTGCCCTTGCCGATCTCCTTGGTCGAGAAGAAGGGCTCGATCGCGCGCTTGACGGTCTCCGCGATCCATGCCGACGTCCGGTGTCGGACACGGTGAGGCGCACGTAGCGGCCGGCCGCGAGGTCGCGGGCAGCCGGCACCTCCTCGCACAGCGAGGCGCGATGGTGAGCGTGCCGCCGTTCGGCATGGCATCGCGCGCATTCACCGCGAGGTTGAGCAGCGCCAGCTCGATCTGGTTGGCGTCGGCCGAGGCCGGCGGCAGTCCGCGGCAGGTCGAGATCTGATCGCGACAGCGGCGGCCGATCGAGCGGCGCAGCAGGATCGCCCATGCCGCGCACCAGCTCGGCGAGGTCGGTCGGACGTGGCTCCAGCGCCTGGCGGCGGGCGAAGGCCAGCAGGCGCTGGGTCAGCGCCGCGCGCCGCGCTGGGCGCCCTGCAGTGCGCGCCGTCGATCAGGCGGTCGATCGAGCGGATCGGGCGGCAGGCGCTTGCGCAGGAGCTCGAGGTTGCCCAGCACGGCGGTCAGCAGGTTGTTGAAGTCGTGCGCCACGCCGCCGGTGAGCTGGCCGATCGATTCCAGCTTCTGCATGTGGCGGAGCTGTTCCTCGGTGCGCTCGCGCTCGGCGATCTGCGACAACCAGCGCATCATGGGCATGCTGGAGCTGCGCGGTGCGCTCGTCGACCCGCCGTTCCAGCCGGTCGTTCATCTGCTGCAGGCGCAGTTCGCTCTGGCGCAGATCCTCCGAGCAGCGCCGGGTTTCATGCTGGCGGCGACGGCCCTTGACGGTGGCGCGGGCGATGCTCAGCAGCGTCGTCGGATGGAACGGTCGTTCGATGAACGACACGTTGCCCAATGCATCGAGCCAACGCCCGGCGATGGGATTGCGCTCTCGGCCCGCCGCCGTGATCTGGTCACCAGCACGAACGGCAGGTCCGGACCAGGCGGGCTGGCCGCGCCAGCCACGAGCGACAGCGGCTTGAGGTCGGCGCTGTGGATCTGCCTCCTCGGTCATCAGGACGAAGGCGACGTTGTCGTCGAAGGCCTCGACGAGTTCAGGAAGATCGCGGCATGGCGCGCTGCGAACTGCCGGCCACGCTCGATCAACAGATTTGGCGACCGCGGCATCGCGCCCGCGCGGCGCGAGAACCAGCGCGCGAAGCTGGCCTTTCGGGAGAAGTCGCTTGTCACTCGCCCGCCGCCGGACGGACGGCGGCGCGATCGCCGAGGCAGCTGCGGGACGCCCGCAACACGCCGTGAAAGCTCGACAAGCGGCTCGCCGATCCGCAAGCCGTTGTCGATCCAGAATTCGCGGATCGTGTCCTCGTGCGCTCCGGTCCGCTTCTTGATGACCATGGAAGGGCGCGGCGGATCAGAGCCTGCGGCCTCGAAGTAGCGCAGCAGGATCACCGAGTCGGCGAGATAGGTCACGTCGACCGGCGCGCTTCATCTCGCCCATCAGGCCGTGCTGGGCGACGGTCAGGAAGGTCGAAACACCCTGGCGATTGAGGAATTGCAGCAGCTCGTGCATGTGGAGAATGAGCGAATTCTCCTGGGGCATCGCCGCCTGATATGCCATTCAGGCTGTCGATCACCACCGTCTTGACGTCGGGATCCTGGGCGGCGGAGCGCACCTTGTAGGCGAATTCACCCGGCGACAATTCAGCGGCATCGAGCTGGATTGATTTGCAGGCGCCCGCCTGCCACGCAGGGCGGCGAGATCGAAGCCCAGCGGCTTGGCCGGTCGAAGAGCAGGTCAAGCTCCTCGTCGAAAATGAACATCGCGGCCTTGCCGCCCCGGCGGATCGCCTCGGCGACGAATTGCAGGGTGAGAAGGCTCTTGCCCGCGCCGGCCGGCCCGAGCAGCAGGCGTGCTCGGACCCCGTCTCGACGCTCTCCGCCGAGAAGTTTGTCGAGACCGCAATGCCGGTGCCCATGCGGTCGCGGACGAACTTCCGGACGATGTTCGGCCGCCACCAGGCGGGGAAGACGTGGGCACCGCCGCGCGAATGATGAAATCGTGATAGCCGCCCCGGAATCCCTGGCCACGATACTTCACGACGCGAAGGCGGCGGCGCTCGCGCGCCATAGTCGGGGCGTCATCTCCTCGAGCCGCAGAGACGCCATGGGCGATGCTGTGGACCGTCTTGTCCGGCGCTTCCGTCAGGAGTGAGGTCGTCCAGCAGGAGCCACGGTGTACGCCTTGGCGGGCGAGGGTAGTGCTTCAGGGCGAGGATCTGCCGGCGATAGCGCAGCGAAGCTCTGCGCAAGCAGGCGGATCTCCGACAGCGAATCGAGGACGACGCGCGCGCCGGCTTGACGCGCTGGACGGCCTCGAAAATCAGCTTCTGGTCGTCTCTCCGAGCTCCAGATCCGAAGAATAGAGGAGGCTTTGCTGCTGGTCGCCATCGAGCAGGCTCTCGGGCGGCACCACTTCAAAAACGTCGATCGCCGTCGAGGCTCCAGCCGTGCGACGCCGCGGTGGCATGCAGCTCTTGCGCGGTCTCGGACAGGGTGATGTAGAGGCCGCGTTCGCGCGCCCCGGCGCCCTCCATCAGGAAAGCGCAGCGCCATGGTGGTCTTGCCGGTGCCGGGGCTGCCTTCGAGCAGGAAGAGCCGTCCCGTCCGCAAGGCCCCCGAGAAGAATGTCATCGAGGCCCGGCACGCCGGTGCGGGCCTTGGCCACGCCCTGCTTCGAATTCATCATCACTGACCGCCCTTACCGGCAATCCCGGGCAGAACTACGCTCAGCGCACAGATCAAACGCCGAGACCGCTCGCCGGTTCCAATCGGTCGCTCTTTATTCGACGTGGGCCTGCACGATGCCGAGGAAGGCCGCGCCGTAGCGCTCGAGCTTGGTGTCGCCGACGCCGTGGATCTCGCGCATGGCGCGCGGCGCTGTCGGCCGGTGGGTCGCCAGCTCGACCAGGGTGCGGTCGGAGAACACGACATAGGCCGGCACCTTCTGCGCCTGCGCCAGCCTGGTGCGCAGCGCCTTCAGCGCCTCGAGCAGGGCTGCATCGGCGTCGCCCACGATCGCCGCGGCGGTCGCGGCGCGCTTGTCGCGGCGCGAGCTCTTGCCGCCGGCGCCGGAGGCGAGATCCTTGCGCAGCTCGATCGCTGCGCCTCGCCCTTCAGCACGCGCCAGCCCTCGTCGGTCACCCACCAGCGGCCGTGCTCCATCAGGTCCTGCGCGATCAGGCCGAGTGGCCGAGAGCTGGCGGAAGATCGAGCGCCATTCGGCCGCCTTGCGGTCCGCGCCGACGCCGAAGGTCGGCAGCCGGTCGTGGTTGAACTTCAGCACGTTCTCGGTGCGCTCGCCGCAGCAGGATGGCGACCAGGTGCTCCATGCCGAAGCGCTCGCCGGTGCGCAGGATGGCCGACATCGCCTTCTGCGCCTCGATGGTGCCGTCGAACACGCTCGACGCCCTCCTGGCAGAGATCGCAGTTGCCGCAGGGCTCCGACGCCTCGCCGAAATAGGCGAGCAGGGTCTGGCGCCGGCAGCGCGGCGCCTCGGCCAGCGCCAGCAGCGCGTTGAGCCGCTGGCGCTCGACGCGCTTGCGCTCGTCCGGCGAATCGCTCTGCTCGATCTGCAGGCGGCGCAGCTGCATGTCGCCCAGGCCGTAGAGCGTCAGCGTGTCGGCCGGCAGCCCGTCGCGGCCGGCGCGGCCGATCTCCTGGTAGTAGGCCTCGACGTTGGCCGGCAGGTCGGCGTGGCAGACGAAGCGCACGTCGGGCTTGTCGATGCCCATGCCGAAGGCGACGGTCGCGGTCATCACCACGCCGTCCTCCTGCTGGAAGGCGTCCTGGTTGGCGTCGCGCACCGCCTTGTCGAGGCCGGCATGGTAGGGCAGCGCGTGACGCCCGCGGCCGTCAGCGCGGTCGGCCAGCTCCTCGACCTTGCGGCGCGAGGCGCAATAGACGATGCCGCTCTCGCCCTCGTGCGCGCGCACGAAGCCGAGCACCTGGCGCGACGAGCGCTCGCTTGGGCTTGAAGGCGAGCCGCAGGTTGGGCCGGTCGAAGCTTCGCACGAAGACGCGCGGCGGCGCGGCGAACAGCTTGTCGACGATGTCGCCGCGGGTCGGCGCGTCGGCGGTCGCGGTGAGCGCCATGGTCTGCAGGCGGCCGCCGATCTGGCGCGCGAGGTTGCCCAGCGTCGAGATACTCCGGGCGGAAATCGTGGCCCCATTGCGAGACGCAATGCGCCTCGTCGATCGCCATCAGGCGCGACGTTGCTCTCGGCCAGCATCTCGACCGTGTCGGGCCGCGCCAGCCGCTCGGGCGCGACATAGAGCAGACGCAGCTCGCGCCGGCGCAGCAGCTCGAGCACGCGCGCATTCTCGGCCGGCTCGTTGGCTGGAATTGAGGCTGCCCGCCGCGACGCCGGCGGCGCGTCAGTGCGCGCACCTGGTCGCGCATCAGCGCGATCAGCGGCGACACCACCAGCGGTGAGGCCCGGCCGCGCGATGCGCCGGAAGCTGATAGCACAGCGACTTGCCGCTGCCCGTCGGCATCACCGCCAGCACGTTCTCGCCCGCCGAGCACGGCGCGCACGATTTCCTCCTGGCCCGGACGAAACGCGCTGAAGCCGAAGACGGAATGCAGCAGGGCTGATGCGTTTGAGAGGGCGTCGGACATTTCCCGCTCACAGCTAGCATTGCGCCCGCGCGCATCGTCATGGGGATGAAAACGCCATGCGGCGATTTCGGAAATTCATATCTAGTTTAGTATCCAATAGGTGCAATACACGCCAACGTTGCATGCAACGCTGGCAGAGGTGACGGCACGACGGAACCCCCTGTGCCTGACGGGCGTTCCCCTAGGAACGGTGTGTTTTGGGGGAGCGCGCACGGTGCTGCCGTTGGGCTTGTCTCGATACTGGCTGTGCTCGGCGTGGCGGTCTTCCCGTGCTGGCGCGCTACAGCGCCCGGTGGGGCTACGCCCCAGCGCCGCCGTCGGTGCTCTGCTGTTCTTCGTGGCGCTGCCATACGCCGGCGGCAAGTCCGGTTCCTTCGAAGCGATCGCGATCGACTGAATCAGCCCCAACGGGTCGGATGCAACGGGCCGATATCGACATCACCCCGCGGTTCGTCGAACGGGCCGTCGAAAAGACACGCGCCTGGGAGTCCTGACTGGGATGTTCCAGACGAGTAGACGCCTGCGGTCGCCCAAGACGCCCCCAAAATGCCAGTTAAATCGTATGACCAGGAAAAGGGGTTTAGGCTGCCGCGGCGGGTCTTTGCGGCCGGCGGGATGCTCCGCGCTCCAGCCTGTCCGCCCGAAGGAATCCCGATGTCCAGAAAAACCGCCGCAGCAATCGCGAGGCGAAGAAGCCCAAGCAGAACAAGGCCGAAGGTCGTCGTTTCCACCTCGCCGTTCGCCTCGGCCAACTCCAATCCGGCCAAGGCCACCATCGCCAAGCGCAAGTAGGCTTAGCCCAACGTCATGAGGATCGCGTGCGTGCCGCGATCCTCGCTTAGCTTCAGGCGCGCCTTGCCGCTTCGAGACGGGCTGGGAGCGCCGTCGAGCTCGGCGGCAACGACGCCGCGGCTGACACGCCCGGGATTGCGGACGGAGATCTCGTAGACCGCGCCGCGGTAGCGCAGCGTCATCTCGAAGCCCGGCCACGCGCGTCGGAATGCACGGATCGATCAGCAGCGATCTCGCTTTGACGCCTGAGGCCCAGGATCGATTCGATGCCGGCGCGGTAGAGCCAGCCGGCCGAGCCCGTGTACCAGGTCCAGCCGCCGCGCCCGACATGCGGCGGCACCGAATAGACGTCGGCGGCGACGACATAGGGCTCGACCTTGTAGCGCAGCACGCCGGCGCGCGTGCGCGGTGTGGTTGATCGGATTGAGCAGCGAGAACAGCTCGGCCGCCTTGTCGCCCTGGCCGAGCGCCGCGAAGCGCCATGATCGACCAGGCGGCGGCATGGGTGTACTGGCCGCCGTTCTCGCGAATGCCGGGCGGATAGCCCTTGATGTAGCCGGGATCGAGCGGCGTCTTGTCGAACGGCGGCGTGAACAGCAGCGCCAGCCGATCGCCGCGGTGCACGAGACTGGCTGTCGAGCGCCGCCATCGCGCTGGACGCGCGCGCGCCGGATCGCCGGCGCCCGAGATCGCCGCCCAGGACTGCGCGATGGAATCGATGCGGCATTCCTCGCTCGACGCCGAGCCGAGCGGCGTGCCGTCGTCGATAGTAGCCGCGGCGATACCAGTCGCCGTCCCAGCCCTCGCGCTCGAGCGCGCCGCGCGAGCGCGTCGGCATGCGCGCTGCCAGGCTTCGCGCGCGCGCCGGCTCGTCGCGCGCTCGCGCGATCGGGATGAAGCGCCGTCAGCGCCGCATGCAGGAACCAGCCCAGCCAGACGCTCTCGCCCTTGCCCGCCTCGCCGACCCGGTTCATGCCGTCGTTCCAGTCGCCGGTGCCCATCAGCGGCAGGCCGTGCGCGCCGGTCGGCGAGGCTGAGATCGAGGCCGCGCGCGCAATGCTCGAACAGCGACGCCGTCTCGTCGGCGCGGCTCGGCTGGAAGTAGAGATCGTGCTCGCCGGCCGCAGGGCCGGGCCGTCGAGGAACGGCACGCGCTCGTCGAGGATCGCCGCGATCGCCCGTCGTCTCGACATAGTGCGCGGCGACCGTGGCGAGCCACGCCCGGTCGTCGGAGATGCGCGTGCGGACGCCCTGGCCGGCGGGCGGCAACCACCAATGCTGGACGTCGCCCTCGACGAACTGCCGCGCCGCCGCGCGCAGCAGATGTGCTCGCGCGTCATCGCCGGCCGCGCGACCAGCGAGCGCCATGACGTCCTGCAGCTGGTCGCGGAAGCCGTAGGCGCCGCTCGCCTGATAGAAGGCCGAGCGCGCCCAGTACGCGGCAGGCGAGCGTCTGATAGAGCAGCCAGCCGTTCAGCATGATGTCCATGCGACCGGTCCGGCGTCTTCACCTGCACCGCGCCGAGCGTCTCGTCCCAGTAGCCCGACGACCTCGCGATGGACGGCGTCGAGATCGGCGGCGCGGTAGCGCTCGATCAAGGCCTGCGCCTCGGCGGCGTCGCCGGCCTGGCCGAGGAAGAAGACGATCTCCGTCGTGCGCGCCGCGCTCGAGGTCGATCGTCGGTCTGCAGGGCCGCGCACGGATCGAGGCCGGCGCCGACGCGCTGCGACAGCGGGATGGCGGCGCTCAGCGCGGCGGGATTGTCGATGGTGCCGTTGCGCCCGATGAACTCGCCGCGGTCGGCCGGTCCATGCGGTCTGCCGGCCGCCCAGGTCGGCGAAGGCCACGCGCGTGCCGTGATGCATGTTCCAGGGATTGCGCGCGAAGATCGCGCCGGTCGCGGCATCGCGTCTCGGTGACGACCGATCGGCGCCGACGCGCCGCGCGACAGGCCGAGCACCCATTCGACATAGGCCGTGACCGACAGCCGCCGCGGACGGCCGGAGACGTTGCGGATGCGTGAGCCGCGAGATCTTGATCGGATCGCCGAGCGGCACGTACTGCAGCAGCTCGAGCGCGATGCCGTGCGCCACGTACCTCGAAGCGGCTGTAGCCCCGGCCGTGACGGACGATATAGGGCGCCGGCTCGTGACGGATCGGCAGCGCCGTCGGCGTCCACAGATCGCCGCTGTCGAGATCGCGCACGTAGAGCACCTCGCCGGGCCGATCGCTGACCGGATCGTTCGACCACGGGGTGAGCTGGTTGTCGCGGCTGTTCTGCGACCAGGTATAGCCGCCGCCCTCGACCGCCACCTGGAAGCCGAACGACGGGTTGGAGACGACGTTGATCCACGGCGCCGGCGTCGACTGGCCCGGCGCCGAGCACGGTCACGTACTCCCGGCCATTGCGGCGAGAATCCGCCGAGGCCGTTGAAGAACTGCAGCGCCGCCAGGGCCGCGACGGGCGGCGGCGTCTCCGGACGGCCGGCGTCGGTCGCCGGCTTGCGCCTGGCCGGCGGCAGCACGCCGCGCGGCGTCTGAACGCGATCGAGCTGATCGGCCAGACCGCCGCGCCGGCTCAGCAGGACCACCCGCGCGACGGCGAGCAGCAGGGCGCGGGTCTCGGCGGAAATCAGGTCGCTGCGCAGGACGAAGATGCCGCCGCGCGTCGCTCTCGACGCCGAGATGCGTGCGCGACCGGCTGGTGCGGACCAGCGTCTCCGAGCGCGATCTGCAGGTCCTGCACGTAGGAGGCGCCGCGCTCGTTCAGGATCACGAGATCGACGGCCAGCCGCTTCAGCCGCCAGTACTCGTGGGCGCGCAGCAGCTCGCGGACGATGCCCGAGATCCTCGACTTCGTCGATGCGCACCAGCACGATCGGCACGTCGCCCGAGATGCCCTGCGCCCACAGCGCCGGCTGTCCGGCCAGGCCGCGGCGGATCGTGTCCGACGGCGAGCGCAGCGACGGATTGGCGTAGAGCACATGGCCCGCCAGGCGCTGATAGAGGCTCGCCTGGTCGGGAGCGATGTCGAGATGGCGCAGCTGCACCTGCGCCTGGGTCCAGGCCAGCGTGGCCGCCCGCTCGAAGGCGTTGGTGTCCTGATGCTTGTCGATCGCGTCGAGCAGCGCCTCGCGCGAGGACGCGACCACCGTCCAGAAGGCGATCGCGCGCCGTGCCGCCCGGCGGAACCCGCACGCGCCGGCGCAGCGCGAACACCGGATCGAGCACGGTGCCGACGGTGTTGGACAGACGCCGGCCGTCGATCGCGGCGACCGGCGTTGCCGGACGTCGTTGCCGCGGCCGAGGAAGCGGGCGCGATCGGTCTCGATCTCGAGCTCGCCGACGCGCCTCGCCCTCGACGACCGCCAGATGGCGCGGCCCAGAGCTCGGGCTCGCCCGGGCTGCGGCGCCGGCGCGTCGCCAGGATGGCGCCCGACGCCGGCGAGATACTCGGTCTGCACGAACAGCTTGGAGAAGGCCTGGTGCGCCGCGTCGGCGAGCGGCGGCGCCAGCACGATCTCGGCGTAGGAGGTGAGCTCGATGTCGCGCGCTCGGCTGCCCGCGTTGGCGATCGACACGCGCCGGACCTCGGCGTCGTCCTCCGGCGACACGACGACGTCGAGGGTCGTGGTGAGCGCGCCGTCGCGCCGCACGAACTCGGCGCGATCCTCGGCGAACATGACGTCGTAGCTGTCGGGCTCGTGCGCCGCTCGGCTGGTAGGCCGCCGACCACACCTCGCCGCTGTCGACGTCGCGCAGGAAGACGTAGCTGCCCCAATCGTCGCGCGTCGCGTCCTCGCGCCAGCGCGTGACGGCATGATCGCCGCCAGCGGCTGTAGCCCGAGCCCGCGCCGGTCAGCATCACCGCGTAGCGGCCGTTCGACAGCAGGTGCGTCGGACGGGCTGGCGGCGTGCGGATTGTGCAGGCGGCGCACGACGGCGGGCTCGAGATCGTCGCACCGTGGCGCTGACGCCTGACCTCCTCGGCGCGCGGATGGGCGACCGCGACGTCGCGCGGCGTGCGCTCCTGCAGCAGCAGCTCGGTCGCCTGGATCGATCGGCTCGGCGTGGAAGCGCGTGCGCATCACGCCGTCGAGCAGCGCATTGGCGATGGCGACGACCGTCATGCCCTGGTGGTGGGCCATGTAGGCGCGCACGATCGCCACGGTCCTGCCCTTCCGGCAGGCGCGACGGCGTGTAAGTCGAGCGCCTCGTAGAAGCCGTAGCGGCCGCGCCCGCCGATCGCGGCGAGCCGGCGAAGTTGGCCGCCGCCGCTGCGGGATCGACCATGGCGGCGAGCGCCGTCGCGTAGGGCGCGATGACGGCGTTCTCGCTCGAGGCCGCGCTTGAAGCCCAGGCCCGGCACGCCGAAGTTCGAGTACTGGTAGGTGAGCTCCATGTCGCGCGCGTTGTAGGCCGGACTCGGAGATGCCCCAGGGCACGCCGAGCGCCGGCGCGCGTAGTCGATCTGCCGGCGCACGATCAGGCTCGTTGGTCTGCTCGATCAGGCTGCCGAGCGGCGCGCGCATGACCAGCGACGGCATCAGATACTCGAACATCGATCCCGACCACGAGATCAGCGCCGCGCCGCGTCCGATCGGCGTCACTGCGCGGCCCGAGCCGGAACCAGTGGCGGGCCGGCACGTCGCCCTTGGCGATCGCCATGAAGCTGCGCGAGCCGCGCCTCCGAGGCGAGCAGGTCGTAGCAACTGGGGTCGAGCGCGTCCTCGGCGACGAGATAGCCGATCGAGAGCAGCCGGCGCTCCTGGTCGAGGAGGAAATCGAACTCCATGGCGTTCGCCATGGCGCGGGCCGTCGGCTTCGATGGTCTGCAGCCGGCGCTCCAGCGCCGCGGTCGATCTCGGCATCCTGCGCGATGTCGCGACGATGGCTCTCGATCGACCGTTGCGCGGCCTCGACCCAGAACAGCATGTCCGCGCTCGCGGCATCGGCCCGTTCGCTGGCCAGCGCGCGGGCCAGGTCGGCGGCCTTGCCGGCGTGGAGCGCCAGATCGTCCAGCCGATCCGGATGCCGCAGCAAGGCCGCGGCAAGATCGTCCAGGGCGCCGGCCAGTTCGCGCGGCGTGACGAGCTGGGTGCGCCGGTCGTCGGGCAACGCCTGCAGCGCCTCGCGGGCGAGCGCCAGGCTGTCGCCCGCGCCGGCGGCGATGCCGCGCTGCATCGGCGAGATTGCCGCGCCACGCCGCGCAGGTGTTGGCGAGCGCGATCAGGTGGCCCGGCCAGGTTGCCGCTGTCGACCGAGGAAATGTAGGCCGGCTCGAGCGGACGAAGGTCGGACGTGTCGTACCAGTTGAAGAAATGGCCGCGGAAGCGCTTCAGGCGCTCCATGGTCGCCAGCGTCGCCTCGAGGCGCTCGACGGCCTCGAGCGTGCCGATCCAGCCGAAATCGCGGGCAGCGGCGGTCGACAGCAGCAGAAGCCCGATATTGGTCGGCGATGTCCGATGGGCGACGACCGGGTTGCGGATCCTCCTGGAAGTTGTCCGGCGGCAGCATGTTGTCGGCCTGCGGTGACGAACGTCTCGAAGAAGCGCCAGGTGCGCCGCGCGATCAGCCGCAGCGATCTCGCATCGGACGCGGAGATCGCCAGGCTGCCGGCATCGGCCGGCGCCACGCTCACCCAGCGCGCGATCGCGGGCGCGAACAGCCAGGCGAGGATGAAGGGCGCGGCGACCGGCATGCGCCGCGCGGCCGGCATACCAGACGAACAGCGCGGCCAGCGACGCGATGAGGAGGCTTCCCGCCATCTGGCCGACGAAGCCCATCCAGTCGGTGCGCAGCATGCTGCTTGGACTGGGCCGCGGTGGTCCAGTCGAGCAGATGGCGGCGGCTGACGAAGAGCCGATACAGGGTCCGGCCGATCGCATCCAGCATCAGCCAGGCCTGGTGGGCGAGAAAGACCACGAGCAGGGCGGTCTGCGACAGCGCATCGAGCGACATCCGTCGCCGAGCGCGCGCGAAATGGCTGCGCGTCGTGATGCCGGCATGGCGCGGCACAAGGGCCGCGATCACCGGCAGGATCGTCGGCAGCGCGACGGTCAGCAGGACGAAGCCCGTCCAGACGAGCGCGGCCGGCAAGCGGCAGCGTCCAGCCCGCCAGCAGCGCGACGAGCGCGGCCGGCGCCGACAAGGTGCGCCGCAGATTGTCGAACATCTTCCAGAAGCCGATCGCCGGGACGGGCTGGCTGCGCTTTGCGTCGCCCGCTCCCTTCACGCGGCCGAGCATCCAGGGCAGCAGCTGCCAGTCGCCGCGCGCCCAACGATGCTGGCGCGCCGCGGCGACGTCGTAGCGGGCGGGAAATTCCTCGACGACCTCGATGTCGGACACCAGGCCCG
>ERZ1370068.11382-scaffold-1941_pt3 | contig 66851 bp, 84 predicted proteins | sample MGYA00561227_ERZ1370068 | MGnify/ENA primary metagenome ERZ1370068 (study PRJEB38410, sample SAMEA6850437) | metagenome | study: Metagenomic assessment of the ecological functions of the soil: analysis of the soil microbiota associated with the... | reverse complement strand
CAGAGAAACGTCGCGATTGCATCGCCCAAGTGCCTTGACGCGTCACCTCGACCGGCATTTTGACGTGCCTCAAAATTCTCTTCATCTCGGGCCAAGAAATTATTCAGGTTCGTCTCGCTTGAGGTGAACTGTCCTTCGGCGCCAGTCAGGCGAGGATTCTCGTCAAGCGCGGTTGCCGCGCGGCGGATCCCGGAATGGATGCGCGCGCAGCTGGCTGTGGCTGAGGCGATTGCGTTGGTTCTTGCGTGTGCATATCGGCGCGCTGCTATGCCTGCAGTCGCCAACCTAAGCGCAAGCGATCGGCGTTCTGGGGGTTCGGCATTTGAAGCGGGGAGAGTAACATCGTCTCCCGAGGGCTGTCTATAGAAAGAATGCCTGATTTTTTCCACGAAATCCCCTAGAACTATCCGGGAATCGTTGTTGTTGAAGTGCCAGCGAAACCGCGGTGGTGCGCGATTCGTAACACGGTTTTTAGTTGAACGGCACACGCGATTTCCGTTTCACACTAGCTCTGACAGAAAGCTGACGCTTGATCAAACTCCCGATCATCACCGTTACGGGCAAAGGCGTTTTGCGATGTCGGTCATTCTCTCAAAGATCAAAGTTAAACCGGAGAAGACATCCTCCCGGCTACGCGGCGTGGGAGATTCACCCGGTGATGAAAATAGCAGTCAACGACTGAGGGAAGCGCCTTTTTGCTTTGGCATTTTTCTCCCGGCGACAAGATCGAGAACTGCTCGGCGCAATTTCTCGCGGTCTGCTGGATTGTCCATGTCGAGTTTAAGGTTCATCGCCTCCGCGACGGTTTTAGCGTAAGCAACGCCCTGCTGCTCGGCCAATCGCTTCCAGCGTTCATCGGCCATAACCTCGATAAGATTGGAGACGGAACGGTTCTCTAAAGAGGCCATTTGTTCCAGTTTGTTTCGTTGCTCCTCACGCACCGTCAGGTTGAGCTTCGCTTTGTTCTTGTTCTTTTGGATTTTGCCATTCGCAGTTTTTACACCTCGTTCTTCACAGCCGATTACGCAGCTCAAAAGCTATACGCTAAGAAAGCGTCGGCGTAAAATGCTGTTCTTGACATGCGTCATATCTACGTATAATAGGCGTATAATTACACCAGCTATCACCATCGCCATTGGAATCGTCATCGCAGCGGTTATCATAACCGCCATCTGGTCATCTCGGCGCGTTGGCCAGCGCCATACTGACGGCCAAGCGCAAGCAGTGAACGATTTCCCCGCAGCTTGGTAGGTAGTGTCTCCACCTACCCGCCGCGCGCACGCCACGTCATACAATAAAGCGCCCCCGGAGACGAGTTCTCGATGACGAGAACAGCGTACCCAGAACGGGGGACCTCTTATGGTATTTGCCTACGGACGCCGTGATGACTCAGAACGTAAACCAGAACATTCTGTAACGTCAACCATGTTTCACAAAGTCTTTCTACGAGGGAACGAGAGTGTTCTGCCTCGCAATAGATGGAAGGCGCCCTTCGCTTTTTATTAGTTACCGATGCGCTATGCGCTCGTTCTTGCCGGTCGTCTTTAAGAGCGACCGATTTGCATCGACAACACGTTTTGGCAATGCGCCGCTTTTGGAAAAGCTCATCAATGGACTGGTATGGCCTGGCCCGAATGACGTGCTCGGCCCGCTGCTGGACCGACTCCGGGTAATGTTTGCAATTCCTCAGTCGTTGCTTCGTTAATGTTTAGGACTAGAGAGCCTTTGCCAAGGTGACGATCTTTTCGGCCGCGCTTGAACAATGTCGCATGCCGAATGCGACCAGAAGGACTGCGCCGATGACAATGATCAGCCCATATTTCCATCTGATCTGCGGCGCTTCATCGTTGCGCCGCATGTAATCGCGTTCAGCAATGCCCACAGGTCACCTCCGATTGGCGGGACTAACGGGTGGGATTGCCGTCAAGCTCAGGCTACAGATGGCGTGAGCTTGGATTTTTGCGAAGGAGCGGAAGCACTTTTTCCACGAGCGCGTCGGCTGTGATGCCGTGCTTCTTCCGTAGGATTGGGACGGCGCCGTGTTCGATGAATTGATCGGGCCAACCGATCCGCACCACAGGTGTATTGATCATCTGCGAGTGCAGATGTTCCATCACCGCGCAGCCGAAACCGTTGTGCAAAACGTGATCTTCGATCGTGCAGACCACGTCCACGCTTCGCGCGAAAAATTCGAGCGTGCCGGTGTCCATCGGCTTGATCCAGCGCGGATTGATCAGCGCAACGGAAATTCCTTTCTCTTCAAGTTTGCGCGCGGCTTCTTCCGCAACCTCAAACATGTTGCCCAGCCCGAAGATCGCCACCTCGCGGCCGTGTTGCACGACTTCCGCTTTGCCAATCTCGAGAAGTTTTGGTTCCGATTTGATTTGCGCGCCTGTTCCTGGACCTCGCGGGTAGCGGACGGCGATTGGACCGGAGTTGTAGTGCGCCATTGTCCAGAGCATGTCGACGAATTCGTCTTCGTCCTTCGGCTGCATGTGCACCCAATTCGGGATGTGGCGCAGATAACCGATGTCGAACAAACCATGATGCGTCGGGCCATCGTCGCCGCTTAATCCAGCGCGGTCCATGCAGAGCCTGACGTTTAGTTTTTGGATCGCCATGTCGTGAATCGCCATGTCGTAGGCGCGCTGAAAAAACGTGGAATAGATCGTGAGAAACGGCGTCAGGCCTTGCGTCGCTAACCCACAGGCGAAAAGCGCAGCGTGCTCTTCCGCAATGCCGACGTCGAAGTAGCGAGTCGGGTGCGCCTTGGCGAAATGCGAAAGGCCCGTCCCGCTCGGCATCGCCGCCGTGATGGCGACGAGCTTCTGATTGGTGTCCGCGAATTTCGCCAGTGTCTTGCCAATGATTTCCGAATAGGTGGGCGTCGCCGTCGGCGCAGTCTCGCCGCTTTCGATCTTGTATTTGCCGAGGCCGTGAAATTTGTCGGGCTGTTTAATGGCCGGTTCGTAGCCTTTGCCTTTCTTGGTGAGAATGTGCAGCAGCACTGGCTCTTCCTGCGTCTTCAAAAACTCGAATGTCCGGATCAATAACGGGATATCGTGTCCATCGATCGGGCCGTAGTAGCGCAGACCGAGTTCTTCAAAAATCACGCTCGGCACGAGCAAACCCTTGACGCTTTCTTCCACCTTATGCGCGAGCTGCACGCCGGTTTTCCAAGAATCGCCTGGACGAAATCGCGCGCCTTATCGTGCAGATGCGCATAAGTGGGATTCGTCACGATGCTGTTTAGGTAGTTAGCGATCGCGCCCACGTTTTTTGCGATCGACCATTCGTTGTCGTTGAGCACGACGATGAAACGCTTGGTATGCGTTTTGACATTGTTGAGCGCTTCGTAGCTGATTCCACAGGTGAACGCGGCATCGCCCGCGACTACGACAATGTTTTCATCGCCGCCGCGCAGATCTCGTCCCACAGCCATGCCGAGACCAGCGGAAAGCGCCGTGCCAGCATGACCGGCACCGTAGCAATCGTGTTCGCTTTCCGTGCGCAAAAGAAATCCGTTGAGGCCCTCGAATTGCCGCATCGTATGAAAACGATCGAGGCGGCCGGTAAACATCTTATGGACGTAGCCCTGATGACTGACGTCCATGACAAAGCGGTCTCGCGGCGTATCGAAGACACGATGCAGAGCAATGGTCAGCTCGACCACGCCGAGATTCGGTCCCAGATGTCCGCCGGTTTGCGAGAGAACCTTGATCAGCTCATCGCGCACTTCCTGCGCGAGTTGCGGCAGATCCTGTTCGCGAAGCGCTTTGATGTCGGCTGGCGAACGGATTCCATCGAGCAAACGCTTCGGCGCGTTTGCTGTCTCGGTGGTTTGCGGACTTTCAGAAGAGTTTGATTTCGTCATCGCTGCTTTCGGGTTCGACCGCTGCTTTCTCGGGAGGACCGGCTTCCTGCGCCGGCTCGAATTCTTTACTACGGCTTTCCCGGCGCTGTTGCGAGTAATGATTTCGATCTTTTGCTCGGCGTTGGCAAGACGTTCCTGGCAGATTTTTACCAGCTTCATCCCTTCCTCGTAGCGGACGATCAGATCTTCGAGTGGCAATTTACCCGACTCCATCTGCTCGACAATTTTCTCGAGCCGATCCATCGCGCCCTCAAAGTTCAGCTCCGCCTCGCGCGGCTTCGGTTTACTACTCATGGGGAAAACGGAGGAATTAAGCACAGCTTCGCTAGGAGAAAAGGGCGACTTCCGTTGTAGCGTCCGCTGTCCTCAGCGGATTTCGTGCGAACGCCTCCAACCGCTTCTGCGCTGAGGACAGCGCGACGCTACAGCAACTCTCAGCGCGAAATAAACACTCGCGCCAGTTTGAAGCTCAGCGAATGTTCACTTCCGAATCAGCGGAAGATGCGCGTATTCCAACTCCCTCAGCGCCGTCAATTGAAGCAAACGGCTCAGACCTCGTCGCCATCTACGTCGTTTTACTCGATGTGGGACGCCGTTGCGCGTTTCGCGAAGGAAATTCGGGCCAGCGAATTCATGTCGGACATGATTAGCCGCCGAGACGCTTACGGCAGCGAAGGCGTGATGGGAGCGCTCGATTGCGCAACGCTCTACGGATTGACGCGCTGGTTGCGCCCTATGGTGCTCGTCGAGTCGGGTGGGTTTATCGGCATGTCCTCGGCGTTCATTTTGAAAGCGCTTGCGGACGAAAAGCTCGCCACCTCGAAGCTCTACAGCATCGAATTGAGCGAAGACTGCGAGCAAGGCGCCCTGATTCCCGAGGAACTGCGATCTTCGGGTGGATTCGTGCCGATGCGCGGTCGAATCGAAGATTTACTCAAAGGCGACCAACTACCCCGGTCCATCGACATGTTCTTGCACGACAGCTCGCATAGCTATCAGCACATGCTCTGGGAATTTCGCCAGTTCTGGCCGCGCCTGCGCGACGGCGGATTGCTCGTGTCACATGATGTCCAGATGAACGCTGCGTTCCCTGAATTCGTCACCAAAACGTACGCGCACGAAAAAAGACTGGCCGCCGCGATGTGCAGCGCACTTCGCATTACGAATGGGGCCGGTGGGGCTATCTCGGGTTCGCGATAAAGAAAGTCGGTCGCTAACGTGCGCCTTGTCGATCTTATTTCGCGTCAGGACGCGCGGCATCGCCTCGGTCTGGGACTGGCCGCCGGTGCGCTGGTATTCTTTGCTCGCACGGGACATCTTCGGCTCTGGAGTGCAGCAATTGCAGGTTGGAATGCAGTCGCTGTCGTTATCCTTGCGCTTGATTGGGCGACAATTCTGACGACACCGCAGCGCAAAATACGCGAAGCTAGCGCAGCAACAAGATCTCAGCCGCTTCCTGGTTTTCCTTTTTGTCGTGGTCACCGCCTGCGCTGCACTGTTCGCGGTCGGATTTCTCGTCAGCGCGAACAAGGAGTCAGAGCGGCGGCGCATTTCATCATTCATTTACTGCTCACGCTCTGACCGTGATCTCTTCCTGGACGCTGGTTCATACGGTCTTACGGTTTGCGGTATGCGCATGCGTTTTATGGCGATAGCGACGAGCCCGGCGTGCATCAGCATGCCGGCGGTTTGATTTTCCCAGGTGATCGGCCGCCGGATTACTTTGATTTCGCCTATTTTTCGTTTGTGATCGGCATGACCTGTCAGGTGTCGGACGTGCAGATCACCTCACGCCGCATGCGCCGCCTCACTCTGGTCCACAGCGTTCTCTCGTTTGGATTCAACACGATCATTCTGGCGCTGCTGATTAACACCGTGTCGGGTCTGTTATAGCCGGACTGCGCTTCAGCAACAGGCTGATCGCTATTGAAGCAGGCGTTTTCCTTTCGCAGACTCGCTGATTAATTTTGCCAGGCGAGCCATTCGCGTTTCTTCTTTCTTCGCGCTGATAATCCACCAGCCGATCATTTTTCGATACGACGGCGGCTGTTTTTCGAAAAAGTTCCAGGCTGCTTTGTTCTTCTTCAGCAACTTTGCGTACGGCTGGCTCAACTCGGTGCTTCGTTGTTCGTAAGAATAAATGCCTGACTTGTTCTCGATCCGCGCCGCGAACGCTTTTAATCCGGTCGGTCGCATTTGTTTTTGCCTAACGAGCTCCTTGGCGCGCTTGATATTGATCGCGCTCCAAATGCTGCCGCGTCGCCGTGGCGTGAACCGAATTTGGTAACTGATTTCGTCAACGCGCTTCCGAATTCCGTCGATCCAACCGAAGCAGAGCGCTTGATCCACCGACTCGGGCCATGTGATGCTCGGCTTTCCCGAATCCTTTGTGTAAAACCCAACCCAAAGCTCAGTCGCCGTCGCGTGATTCTTCTCCAGCCAGGTTCCGAAATCCGCGGGCGTTCGAAAAACTCCGGTTTCAACCGATCTGCGTTTTGTAAGCGGCGGCGTCTTTCAGATTTTTGAGATCGTCGGGATTCTCGATCTTGAGAACGAATATCCACCCTTGCCCGTACGGTTCGCGGTTGATCAAGCCCGGGTCGGCTTCGAGCGCCTTGTTCGCCTCGAGAACCGTGCCTTTCACCGGCGCGTAGATGTCGCTCGCCGCTTTCACTGATTCGACGACCGCGATCGGTTCTTTGGCGTTCACCTGCCGCTCGAGTTTCGGCAGCTCGACATAAACCACGTCGGTCAATTCCGATTGCGCGTGATCCGTGATGCCGACGCGGATGTTCTCGCCTTCGCGCTTAATCCATTCGTGGCTTTCGGTGTAGAGCAAATCGTCTGGGATGATCATGATGCTGGTTTTCTGTAGAGCGGTTTCTTTTCCACGGTGGCTGGGAATTTTTGCGCGCGAATCTCGATGTCAATCTCAGCGCCGATCTTCGCGTGCGCCGACGACACATACGCCATGCCGATGCCCCAGTTCAAGCTCGGAGAAAGCGTGCCGCTCGTCACTTCCCCAATGCGCTCGCCATTGCGAAACACGGCGTAGTGCGGCCGCGGCGGCGGACCTTTCTCCTTCATCCGGAACGGCACGAGCTTTTCGCGAGGCCCGAATTCTTTTGTCTTCACCAACGCATCGCGACCGACGAAGTCTGGTTTGGCTAGATCGACGAAGAATCCGAGTCCCGCCTCGATCGGATTGCGTTCCGGCGAGAGATCGGAACCGTTGAGCGGGTAGCACATCTCCAGCCTCAACGTATCGCGCGCGCCCAGGCCACACGGCTTGATTCCGAGCGGCTTGCCTCGTTCAAGCGCGGCGCTCCAAAACTTCACCGCGTCGTTTGCGGGGAAGAAAACTTCAATGCCATCCTCGCCGGTGTAGCCGGTGCGGGCGACCGAAACGCTCGTTGTGTCAAATGGAACATCAACGATGTGGTTTCGCGCCGGCAGCTCGATGTCTTTACCGAAGAGCGCATGAAATAATGCCATGGTCCGCGGGCCTTGAATGGCCACTGCGCCAAAATCCGCGCTGCGACTTGAGAGTGTAGAAGCGCGGTCTCCAGTCCGCCGCTGGGCGATCTGAGGCGCCCTCCTGAGATGATTTTGCAGCCATGCAAAATCTTCATCCGCGCGAGCCGCGTTCACGACGAGCAAATACTTCTGCTCGTCGATGCGATATACAATCAGGTCATCAATGATCCCGCCGCGGTCATTGAGCAAAAACGTGTACTGACCCATGCCGACGTCGAGCTTGTCGACGTTGTTGGTCAGCATGCTATTGAGCCAATCGCCGCCGCACCGCGCGCCGTCGACGATGAACTGGCCCATGTGCGAAATGTCGAAGACGCCGACATTGTTCCGCACTGCCTGATGTTCCTCGATGATGCTGGTGTATTGCACCGGCATCAGCCAGCCGCCGAATGGAACCATCTTCGCGCCAAGCCGCATGTGCTCGTCGTAAAGCGGCGTCTTTTTATGTGCGGCCTCGCTCACGGGCCAAGCTAAGCGGCGCTGTGATCATGCGCAAAGGTGGATCGGCTTCTCCGAAGACGATGAAATCATCGCGTTGAGGACAACGCGATCCACCTTGCACGCGAACTGCGCGACATTACCGTGCGCGAGCAATGACCTGGCTGGATAAACTCGAACGCCGTTTTGGTTTTCTGGGCATTCCGGGACTGATCCGGATCGTGATTGGCTTCACCGCGCTGGTTTATGTGCTGGTTTATCTTAATCGCGGCTTCGAATCGTTTCTAACGCTCGATCCAGCTTTGATTCTTCGAGGCCAGGTTTGGCGGCTCGTCACCTACATCTTCCTTCCGCAGACGTTCAGTCCACTGTGGGTGCTTCTCGCGCTCTGGTTTCTCTGGTTCATCGGCGAAGGTCTCGAACGCGCGTGGGGGCCGTTCCGACTGACGCTCTATTTCGTCGTAGGGATGATTGGCACGACCATCGCGGCATTCTTTTTCGGCGGCAATTTCTCCAATGGCATGCTCATCACGTCATTGTTCTTCGCATTCGCGCGATTTTATCCCGAGGAAGTCATTTACATCCTTTTATTTTGCCTGTAAAAATCAAATGGCTGGCGTGGATTTACGCCGCGTTTTTGATGCTCGGTTTTTTCTGGGACCGAACTCGTATCGCGCAGCGCTCATTGCCGCATTCATTAACTATTTCATTTTCTTCGGACCGGAGATTATTCATCAAGCGCGGCACCGGCGCGACGTCTCGACACGACGCAAACGTTTTGAAACCGACTCGCGCAGCCCCGCTGAAACGCTCCATCGCTGCGCGGTCTGTGGCGCCACCGAGCTAAGCGATCCGAATCTCGATTTCCGCGTCGCGCGCGACGGCGAAGAATATTGCATGGCGCATCTGCCGAAGGTGCAAACGCCAGCCGGTGGAAGCATGCAGAGGCGCTCGCCGCGGCGAGCGCTGGGATTCGGCGTTTGACACAAACGCCGCTACCTCGCTTGACCATTACAATCGTCGACGTCCGAGACTACCGCGATGACTGACAAGAACACCACGCTTGTTCCAGAGGAAGGCTGGCATTGCTTGCATTTATTTTACCGGATCGAGTACGGCCAATGGCAGTTACTCAGCCGCGAGGAACAAAACGCTGCGAAAACAAATCTAGCGTCGCTGGTGCAGGAAGTGCGCGCGATGGATTCCACTCAATTGCTCACGCTTGGGATGGTGACGCCAAAGGCCGATATCGGCTTCATGCTGATCACGCCCGATTTGCACAACGCCAATAGCATTGAGAAACGATTGTCGCTCTCGTTAGGCCCAGACGTGCTCACGCCAGTCTACGGCTATTTGTCGCTGACCGAGGAGAGCGAATACATCACGACCGAGGAAGAATACGCGCAGACCCTCGAATCGAGTGTCCGCAAGGATCCTGCAAAGCTCGAAGAAGCGCTGAGATCATTTCGCGAGCGAATCAAACATTACCGACAGGAGCGGGTTTATCCCACGTTGCCCGATTGGCCGGTGGTTTGTTTTTATAACATGAGCAAGCGCCGCGGCGAGCAGCGCAACTGGTATGCGCTGCCGTATGATGAACGCCGCAAACTGATGAAAGGACACGCCAGTGTCGGGCGCGAGTTCGCCGGCAAAGTCAAACAGCTGATCACCGGCTCGACCGGTCTCGACGATGCGGAATGGGGCGTGACTCTTTTCGCGCGCGACACGTTTCAGATCAAAGCCATCGTTTACAAAATGCGGTTCGACCCGGTCAGCGCCGAGTACGCCGACTTCGGCGAATTTTACATCGGCATCCAACTACCGCTCGACGAATTGTTCCGGCGCTTGCAACTGTAAACTCTTCCTCTTCCGCTGCCTCTTAATCTCAGTTTATTACCCTTCATCGAACCGGAGATTAAGATTCAGAGGAAGCGGAAGATTGTTCTGGATGGGTGACAGAGCGGTTGATTGTGCACGCCTGGAAAGCGTGTGTGCCGAAAGGCACCGGGGTTCGAATCCCCCCATCCGCCATACTTTATAAATGCGGACAGACGAACAGGTTGGCTGATCTTTTTCTGGTTTGGGAAGCGTCAGACTTTCGCCGGCGGAGACGAACCCGATTAGGAAGATTCTTCCAATCGCTGTTCAGTCCGACTATCTGCTTGGACCGGCTCTTCAATAAAGGTTTCTATAATCGTTAGCAGTTCGTGGATGGCGCGTACTTCTTCTTTGATACTGCGCTGAAGCATTCGAATAAGAGCAACACCTTGCGGCGAAAGCGATTCTTCGCGCAGCAGGAGCTGCAGCACTAGCAATGTCGGACCAAGCGGCTCGTGCAGTCGGTGCCTGATAAGCTTAATCAGCTCCGACCTCGCAGGTCCGCCCGTTGAATCAGGTTCAGCGTACAACGGCGCAGAGTTCGTTTGACCACGGCGTACCATCGATTCTTCCCTCTAAACACTTATTACGCACGCAAGCCATCATCGAGACGCTTCTTGTATCGGAAAAATCCGGCGGTCATCAGAATTTTTGCACTTTTCGCGAAACTGTTAATTGGTTATTGCGTTTACGAATCCGCAACTACGCGACGCGTCGAACTCGCTCGCCGTCAGCGTTTCCCGATTACCTGCAACTCCTGCCGCAGCTTGACCCTGCTGCCGTGTGGAAGGACGCCACGGAAATTTACGCTGGGGTAAATCATGCAATCGCGGCCGATAACCGAGCCGGGATTGATCACCGAATTGCAGCCGATCTCGGTTCTGTCGCCGACGATTGCGCCGAATTTTCTTAAGCCGGTGGGAATGTCGCCGTCCGGTGTGCTCACCGCGATTTCGGCGTGATTGAGTTTGACGTTCGAGAGAATCACGCCCGCGCCAAGGTGCGCTTGATGGCCCAGGATGGAGTCGCCCACGTAATTGAAATGCGGCACCTGTGCTTCATCGAACAGAATGCAGTTTTTGAATTCGCACGAATTGCCCATTACGACGCCATTGCCGGCGATGACGTTCTCGCGCACGTAGCAACCGCTGCGAATTTGGCAGTTTTCGCCGATCCACGCCGGGCCCTTCAACACCGCGCCCTGCTCAACGACCGTTCCTCTGCCGACGAACACGCGATTGCTGATGAACGGCTTGCCCGATTAACTCGCCGAAGACGGCTGGTTTCAGCCGAAATTGCAAGTAACTCGCGATCTGTTTGAGCGCGTCCCAGACATAATTCTGGTTCTCAAACAGCTTCGGATGAGCCGTGTGTTCGAGGTCCAGAAAATCGGCAGGGGCAAACATTTTCAGTATGCGGCGCGCCGGTCGCTCACAATTTCCCGAGCGTCACGTATTCGCCGTTCGGCTGTTGAAACCATTCCGGCAGCTCAATCCCCGAGTCCACGATACTTTCGTAGCAGTTTTGCGTGATCATGCCGCGCCGGGTGCTTTCGCCAAACACTGCGTAATTTTTCTCGGTCACGAACAACCTGTGCTCAGGCAGCTTGGGCACGTCATCCTTGAGATCATCCATTGCCTTGGCACTGGGAATGTGATCGGGCAAATGCTTAAAGAGATGTCGAAGCACCTTGGCACGCATGATCTGATGGATCCATATCTGCCACCAACCTTTTCGTTCGAGATAAACATCGCCGAACAGGTTTTTCACTTTCTTAGGGTGGAGCGTGAGCGCGGGGATGCTCAATAGCGCCCTGCATCTGCAGAATAACAGGCCGTCGATTCCCGGTGAACGCATCGCGTGAGAAATAAGGCTGGTGACCTTGTCGGTGGGAAGCTGAATCGGGTATTTGTCGTCCACGCACCAGTAAATCCATTCTTCGTCATCGATGTCTGCCAGCAGATGCAAGATGGTTCCCTTAATGTCCTCGGGCGCCGCGTGGTATTTGATTCGGTCGGTGTCGGTTCCGCGAAGCTCCTGGTACGGAACATGAAAAATGAACGGGTGATCCGGCCACAGCCGCTCGTATTTGAGAATGAGGTGTCGCGTGATCGCTCGCCAGCGGTCACACGTGAGGACGATCGCTTTTATTTTATCCGGCGAACTCATAATCGAACCGCTCAATATCCACTTTGAACTTCGCTGCAATGATATCTCTTGTTCGAGGAGTGTAATACTCAGTGTAATGACGCGCCCGGGGGTTTTCGCGTCGGTGCGGCAACTTCTCCTCCAGACCGAGCTTCTGCGCCACAAAAGCCCAATCCTCATCGAGCCGCTCGAATTTTCCGATGAAATCGGCTAACAGATTTCCGTTTGCATCGACAAACCAGTCGAGTTGATAACGGTGCGGGGACGAATGCACGCATGTGGCGCTGCTGTACTGAATCCAATCGACAAATTGTTCGAAGCTCATCTCGTTCCTGAGCTGTAATGCTTCCGTGCGCTCATACAGCGATACAACCCGGTCCCATGGATTGCGAACAAATCCGAACTTGAAATAGGATTCGAATTGTTTGCGCCCGGTTTCTCTCCGGCGCTCTTCCGGAACGAGCAAATACAGTGCGGCCATGATGCCGGTTCTTTCTTCCGCCGAATTCGGTCCAGGACGTTTCCATCAGCTGTTTGATCTGCCACAAATTCAGGTGCGGCTTCCACGCTTTACCGAGAATGGCCCTGACGCTGGTTGAGCCAGTCTTGGGCACCTCGACGAAGATGCATTTGTGTTTGTGTGAGATCATCCAGCGGCGTCATTCTACATTGAAAAATTTCGCAGGCATTACAAAGTGAAGCCCTGCGCGGGTCGGTAGCTCAATCGGTAGAGCAGCCCCGAAAGCTTTCGGGGTTGGTTCTGGATTGAAAAATCTTTTAGCTATTACAAACTGAATCTCCGCGGGTCGGTAGCTCAATCGGTAGAGCAGCGCCCTTTTAAGGCGTTGGTTCCGGGTTCGAGTCCCGGCCGACCCAACGATTTTCTATGGCTTGGGTTTACATCTTGCGCGGCGCTCGGCGGCATTACATCGGCGCCACTGACAATCTGGACCGCCGGATCGCCGAGCATAAGCGTGGCAGCAATCACACGACGCTCCGGTTCGGGGACCACGTCGAACTTGTCGCGGCGAAGGAACTGCCATCAATGACCGAAGCCCGCAAGCTTGAGCAAACTCTGAAGCGCAAAAAGAATCCCCACGTTGCGATTTCAATCTTGCAGTCCACCGATTGATCGGAGCAGCCCCGAAAGCTTTCGGGGTTGGTTCCGGGTTCGAGTCCCGGCCGACCCAAACCCTCTCACGAAGCGATTTGCACTATCAGTGCCGATTGGAATCCTAATTGCGTCTGGTGCCGTACCGCAGCCGACCGAATGGCAGCGCACCGGAAATCAGATCGACGCCGCGATGACCAGTAGGCGAGCTGGGTTTCGATAGTGGGCCAGGTAACCGGCTCCACGTTGTTCTTGATGTTTGAGTCCATGTTCATGACTATCATCGCCAAGTGATGAAACCCGAAGAGACGAAGATACTCGCCGGTTTTCACAAACCGATTCTCGCCGACCCTCGCCAACGGCAGGAACAACAACGCGAACAACCAGCACAGACAAATTACGGCAACGACATCCGTGAATGGTTCCGGCCGAAAAGGCGAAAAGCAGCGCAAGAGCTTTACCCAGAGATGCGGATCAGAGCGATAGAACCCAAAGGCACGGTGATTACCGTTGGCGAGGGACGCGGGTTTGTCGTCGAGCACCGCGGTGAACACCTTGTTGTTACTGCCAGCCACTGCTTGCCCTGGCTTCCTTCGGGGTTCGGCATCGCTTACTCCGAAGAACACGTTTACCGGAACATGCTCGGCCCGCTCGGCTCCGCCCCGACTGTTGCTTGCGAGTGTCTGTTCATAAATCCCATCGCCGACGTGGCCGTGGTTGGCGTTCCCGATACGCAGACCTATTCCGATGAAGCAGACGGTTACCGTGCGCTTCTGGAATACGCTACGCCGTTCCGAATTACTGAGGCACCGGAGAAGGCCCGCGGCTTTCTTCTTAGTCTGGAAGGGGAATGGTTTGGATGCCAGGTCCAGTGGATGGAAAGGAGTGATGGTCCGCTTTGGGTCTCAAAGCCCGCGCAACCGATTGAAGGTGGCATGTGCGGCTCGCCGATCGTTTCAGAAACCGGTAACGCCATCGGAATCGTTGCAGCCTCTGTGATGGAAAACGAAAAAGACGCAGCCACGGACGAATTCGGCGCGTCGAACCCACGATTAATGCGCGATCTGCCGCTCTGGCTTTTGCGGACCCAGACGATGCAGGAAGCAATGACAACGGACATTCCCGACTGGATTCCTTCTTTGCCGTAGGCGGCATGGAAGATGATTGAGCAGCCCCGAAAGCCTTCGGGGTTGGTTCCGGGTTCGAGTCCCGGCCGACCCATTGTAGCCGCGTCTCTGTGAGACGCGCGCACGCGGCCTGCAGGGCCGCGGCTACAGCTTAAGCAGATCTCGCAGCGAATTTCTTGGCCGATCTAATTGAAAAACTAACAAGCCCGCCTCCTTCGCTGCTTTCCAATCACGTTCTGGGTCATCGCCGACGTGAAGAACCTCGTTCGGCATTCAGATGCATTAGCTTTAATGCGCGCCGGAAAATCTCCGGATCCGGTTTGTCCGCGCCGAGTTCGCTGGAGATAAATACGTGGGCAAAATATTTCGAGATTCCAAGGTTCTGAAGAATGAATCGCAAACGGCCGTCAAAATTTGAAATGACGGCAAGCTGAAAGCGTGGCTCGCAATTGCTCGAGCACATCAGGCACTTCCGGGTAAAGCTTCCAGACACCTGCTTCGGCGAAATGTTCGTAAGCGATTTCGAAAAAATTATCGCGATCGAGTTCGCTCAATGAAGGCGCGACCTGATCGAATACGCGACCAACGAGCTCGCGCCACCAGCCTTTGTCGTCATTTTCGCGCGGACCGTCGATTGCCGGGCGTCGCGGCATTTGTTGCCAGGCTGCGTGAAATGCGCGCTCCAGTTGCTGCGCGTCGAGATCTAATCCGACTTCGCGACCGACGTAAGCGTAATGGTCGCCCACTGTTTTCGTCAGATAAAAGAGTGTGCCTGCGGCGTCGAAAAGAATCGCTCTGATCACTTCAATGCAAACGTTCAGCGTACAACCTGCCTACGCAACGCTACGGGCGGCAAGCGCTCAACATTAACATCTAGCGCGGGACAGCACGCCACCATTTTTGTTTGGCAAAATCCGCTCAATATGCGTTGCATGATCGCGTGCGATGAATGCTATTGACGAGTCGCTGCCCTTGCCGAACTGGACACAATCAGCCGGCGAGGAAGTGGCGAATGGTATCAGCCATGGGATCGGGCTCGTGGGTGCGATGATCGGCACACCGATTCTGCTTCTGGCAGCATTGCACCATGGCAACATCCCTTTTCTCATTGGGTACGATCATCTTTACCACGACGATGTTGCTCGTGTACCTGGCATCGACGCTCTATCACTGCTGGCCGCAGACCCATACGAAATCTCTTCTCCAAGTACTAGATCATTCGGCGATTTTTTGTTAATCGCGGGAACGTACACGCCATTTGCCTTGGGCCCGTTACGCGGCGGTGGCGGGTTAGCGATGCTCGGGATCGTCTGGGCACTCGCGCTTTCGGCGTCATCATGAAAGCAACACGAGGCGTGCTGCGTCATCGGAGACTTGCGATGACTCTCTACCTCGGAACGGGCTGGATCGGACTCACGCTTGATACGTCCGCTCGCGCTGGCAATTCCGTTGTCGGCGCTGCTTTGGTTGATCGCCGGTGGCATCGCTTACACGGCAGGCACTTTATTTTTCGCGAACGAGCGGCTGCGTTATGGCCATTTCGTCTGGCATCTGTTCGTGCTTGCCGGCACTAGCTGTCACTTTGCGGCGGTGTTTATTTGCGCAATCTGAAAAGCGGCGCGTCCAGTTGGACAAGCTTGCCCGCGCGGCGGATTAATTGGCATGCTGCCGGTTGAGCACAACGATCCGATCAACGCGAAAATTCTCGCGATTTCGGAAGACAAGATCGAAGGATTTGTCCGCGAACCGTTCGAGGAGATTGCGAATCGCTCGGGTGTGGCTGTCGAGGTGGTGATGGCGCGCATCGCCGCGATGTTGCGCGCGGGAACGATCCGGCGCGTCCGGCAAACTTTGCTTGCGACCAACCTGGCTGAGGGCGCGCTGGTCGCGTGGAAAGTTCCCGAAGAAAAGATCGACGCCGCGTTCGACTGGATGTTCCAGCGCGATCCGTTTTCGGGTCATGTGGTGCTCCGCTCGACCGACACCGTCAGCGCCGGATCGGACTACAAACTTTGGACGACTGTAAAGGCTCCTCAGGGATTCTCGCTCCAAACGCATTGCGAATTGCTGGCGAAAAAAGTTGGCGCGGAGCGTTTTCGTCTAATGCCGGCGAAAGGCATTTTCACACTCGGCGTTGGACATGTTCGGCGTAAAACGATTGAGCCCGGAAGCAAAGCTGATCAGCCGGCGAAAATGATTCCGGTGCAGCGCGTCGAGCTCAGCGAGCACGAATGGGATGTTTTGCTTGCTCTGAAGCGCGAATTCACTCCGGAAGAGGTCAAGCCATCGCCGTGGGTTTCCCGGGCAAGCGAAGCCGGAGTATCGCTCGAGGAATTCTGTCGCGTAGCCGAAGATTTGAATGCGCGAAAGATTGTCGGGCGTTTTTCAACTTTTCTCGAACACGTCAAACCATCCGCGGGCGGCGTGCGTGTCACGCGATTCAACGCGCTGTTTCATTGGGCGGTGCCGCCGGGCCGTGAAATTGAAACGGGCGGCGAGGTCGGCCGTCATCACATTCTAACGCATTGCTACTGGCGCGAAGCCGGGCCGGAATTCAGGAACGTCAACATCATGGCTGTGGCGCACGGCACGGATAAACGACTGCTGCTCGAGCACAAAGCCGCGATCGATCGGCATCTTGCGTCGTGCGGAATCCCAGTTTCTTACACGAACGTGTTCTGGGGCGGGCGCAGCGAGATCAAGCCGTCGGAAATTTCGCCGCGCGTTTATCACGAGTGGTTGTCGGAGCAGGGGAAGAATTAAAGGCTGCGACTGCTTTCGAGAACTTCTCGCGATACGTAAGATCGAGGTTTCGCAGCAGAGCGACGGCAAAATTCTGACGGTCGACTTGCCGGCCTAACGCCATTGCGAGAGATATGGCTCTGTCTTGAAGCTCGGCGGGAAAATCGTCGCGGCATTGGTTCACGTTAATTCCGATTCCTACCACAGCCAGGTGCGGCGCCTTGTCTTGCGCGCGCATCTCCACAAGCACGCCGGCTACTTTGTGCCCATTAAGCTGAACGTCGTTGGGCAACTTGATCGCGGGCTCGAGGCCGAACTCGATGCGAATCACGTCCGAGATGGCTTCGATCGCCCAAATCGTGAGCCGTCCCGAGTCGCTGAGCTGGATCTCGGGTCGTAACAGGATTGAAAACCAAAGACCTTTTCCCGCGGCTGATTCCCAGCGGTTCCCACGCTGACCGCGCCCGGCGGTTTGATGTTCGGCGAAACAGAACCAGACCCTCGTCTACGAGGTACGGCGGACTGCTGCAGACCGCCGATCCTGTCGGGATGCGACCTGCAAAATGGCGTCGTTAGTCGAGCCGGTTTGCTCGAGCACAATGATCTGCCGGCCGATGATGGCGCAGGGAAGTGCGGCTTGCAGTTGATCAGCGATCAGCCGGTCCAACTTCTCAACCGTGGACATGAGTCATTTCCAGCCCGAGATCGATCGCGCGCGCTGCGTTCGTCAACGCGCCGATGGAAATGTAATCGACGCCGGTGGCTGCGATCCGCCTGACGTTTTTCAGCGTGATGCCGCCGCTCGCTTCGAACTTGATGTTGTTCCTCCTCAGCGCCAGAGCTTCCCGAATCTGCGCGGGCACCATGTTGTCCAGAAGGATAACGTCGATGCCGTCGATCTCGACGAAAGCCCGCGCCTGCTCCAAATCGTCAGCCTCCACTTCGATGCGGATGTTTGGCCGTTCCTTGCGAAGCCGGCGAATTTGGTCGGCAAACCCGGAAAGCCCTCCGAGAGCGGCAAGGTGATTGTCCTTTACGAGGACCATATCGAACAGGCCGGAACGGTGATTAACGCCACCGCCAGCGACAACCGCGGCCTTTTTCCAATGCGCGCAGCCCAGGGGTCGTTTTGCGCGTATCGAGTATTTTGGCCGGATGATTGCCAACCGCGTCAACGAACTGCCGGGTGAGCGTTGCGATGCCGCAGAGGCGTTGAAGAAAATTTAGCGCCACGCGTTCGGCCTTGAGAATCGAACGCGCAAGCCCGCGCACTTCGATCACGACATCGCCGGCAGCTACGGCTTCGCCATCCGGGCGAACGATCTGAACATCCGTCGCAGGATCGATCTTCCGAAAAATTTCCGCGGCCGTCGCGGTTCCGGCAACGACCGCTGATTCATGCGCAACGATGCGTCCGCTGGCATGCAGTGCTTCGGAAACGAAAAACTCGGTAGTGATGTCGCCCTTGCCTATGTCTTCTTTAAGCGCTGCAGCGATCGGATCGTAATCGTCAGGGTTCATGGAGGAGCAGAGGCCGCACCATACGTATGAAATCCAACGGCGTCTATCGAACACGCCGAGCAAAGCGTTCGCTGCTGGCCGCCGGAATTTTGGCAAAAAAATGATTCGGGCAGCGCACGCTAAGGAGAAACAACTCTAGAAGAAACTCGTGCAACCGCCCGAATCGCCTTAACCTGTTAGATTCGACAGCCTAGCAGCAGCGTGCGTTCGAACTTTTTACGAAAAATTCGTGCCTGGTCAGATTTCCGGTGTTCAGAGGCTTAGACGAGGCGACGACGCGATCCGGCCGAAGATTGTCCGCAGAGACGCTCGTGGCTTTACAGAAGATTTGCCTGCACAAGGGTCGAAACTCGGGCTGCTTCGTCGCGCACCTCCTGAAGAAGCGACTTAAACTCACATTTTCCAAGGCTGCTATCAGGGCGGGATAATCGGGCTCGATTCGCAACTCATCGATCGGCACAGGCAAATCCATCTCACAATCGAGATCGACCATTTTCCGGTTTTGCAATATCTGCTCGCGAGCGTTGGCCAGTTTCTCGCGGGTGCGCACGCTTTTCACCTTGTCGATATTGTTCAGTAACGGTTCGAGACCACCGAATTCACGGATCAACGCGGCGGCGCTTTTACGGCCTATTCCGATCCCGGGGATGTTGTCCACCGAATCGCCGGTCAACGCGAGGACGTCACCAATCAGCCCGGGCGGGACGTCCCATTTCGCTGTAACCTGCTCTTCGCCGAGTAATGCGAATGCGTCCTTGGGCGACGCGAGATCCGCTTTCGCGGTCGTATAGACTTTCACGCAAGGACCCACGAGTTGAAACAAATCTTTGTCGTTGGTCGCGAGCACCACTTCCATGCCGGTCCGTTTGCAGGCGGCAATGGCATAACAACCCATCAGGTCGTCGGCCTCGGTATCCGGAAGGGAAATATTTCGGAAGCCCAGCAAAGGGGTAAGCTTTTGGATAAACTCGAGCTGCGGGACCATCGGTTTGGGCATTTCTTTGCGCGTTTCTTTGTAAGCAGGTTGCAGCTCTACTCGCTTCTGCGGCAGGCCTTCATCCCAGACGACCGCGCCCAGCTCAGGTTGCAAATGTTTCACCATTAACCGCAGCGTTTTCGTAAAACCGAAAATGGCGTTGGTCGGTTCGCCTCGGGAATTCGAGAGATTCGGGATGGCGAAAAACGACCGGTAAACGTAGTAATGACCGTCGATCAGCAGCAGTCTCATTGCAGGCTAATGCTGGATTCTGAATGCATGATGCTGGATGATCAAGGGGTGACCGACGAATGGATCGTGCGTGTGCAGGGCACGGAATACGGCCCGGCGAACATCGAGACTCTCCGTGAGTGGAAAGCGGAGGGGCGATTGCTGCCGGTCAATGAGGCGCGCCGAGCCGACGTCGATCTTTGGACAACAGCAGCGGAAATCCCCGGGCTCTTCAGTGTGCCACCGGTCGTGCCAATCGCCGAGCGCTTTGCCGCGACAAACGCCCATACCAGTCGCGCGGCGCAGCTTTGCTGAAATTTTAACGGAGACAGTTGCAGATTTATCGAAAAGGCTTTTTCAATTCCTCGGCCTCACGCTGCTGGTGTTGCTGCCGTCGATATGCAGTCAGCTAACAACTGCGTTCGTGAAACCGCCGCAGGGCTCCAATGTCGATGTGCTTTCGGTTCTCGCCGCGGGCTTCGCGTTTCTGATGTTCATACTGTCGATTGTGATGTGGCCGGTTTACATCGCGGGAATCCAAATTCTCACGGCTGAAATTGCGCGCGGAAACCGACTCAGTCTGGTCGCGATGCTCAATGAAGCGGTGAGGTTTTGGCCGCGAGTCGCCGCGCTGTGCATCTTCGTCTATGGCGTGTTCTTCCTGCTTATGGTGTTCGGCTTGGCGATTGCAGCCATGTCTCTTGCCGGTGGGTCGTCGGTGTTGCTGGTTCTTGTCGCGATGGCTTTGCTCATCCTGCAGGTTTGGATGTTCGGCCGTTTCTTCGTGAACGTTCTGTTTTGGCAGCAGTTTGCCGTTCTCGAGAACGCGGGATTCATCGATTCATTGCGTGAAAGTCGCGATCTGGCGCGCAGCGGACGCGATCTTCCGTGGTTTCAACGCCCATTGTGGCGCGGTGCATTCATCGCCTCGATCTGGTTTGCCGTTGTGCTGGCGATCACGCTCGGTGCGCAGTGGGGAACGCTGCAGCAGTATTTCAATCAATTGCTGACGACACAGGACCCGCAGGCGCTGTTGCAACAAATGACTGAGGCGCAGCAAGCCAGCGGTTTTAATATTTCCGCTTTCGCTTTGGGCGTTGTCGAAAAGATTCTCCAGCCGTTGGTGGGCATCGCCTTCGTAGTCGTTTATCTGGACAGCAAACTTGAACTGCCTTCACATGTGGAACCAATTGTACGCGACTGGTGAAGGCGACGCGGTTCGCTAAGAGTTCCGAGACTGTGTTCGTCAGCTAAGCGGAAGTCCCATTGGCACGGCTTTTGCCCGCCATTCCGCGCGCGCTTGCGCAATCAAGGGCGCGAGCTTGGTATAAAAGATCACGACGTATGACAAATATCCCGCGAAAGCGATCAGTTGCAGCGCGATTAGCCAGATATGTCCATCTCGAGCGAGAAAAAACTCGGGCCGCAAATGAATTGCGACCGCGCAGGCAACATTCACCAGAAAGAAAGCAGGCAACAACAACCCGAGGTTGAGCCACTGGTCGCGTGTCACGAGCGCATACAACCGGTTGCTCACATCTCCGGTGCGATCCCGCACTCGCATGCGAATCAGGCGCAGATCATACGCAAACAGCAACCAACCGACGGCGAGAAATGCTGCTACGAACGCGAACCAGCGCGCAGGGTTGCCAAGCTGTGCGAATGAAAACGCCTCCACAAGCGCACAAGCAATATAGAGAAAATTGTGCCCGAACTCTAACGGCCAGCGTATGACCGTAAGAATGTGCAGCACAACACGCGACCAGAAGACCAGGATGATGATCAGACCCGAGAGAACGTAGGGCCACATCATCCAGTCCAATTTGGCAATCGCCTCACGCGAGGCTTCGATCAGCACCGTGAGCGCGACACCTTGAATGATGCTCACCAGTGTGAGCTCGATGTCGGCGATCATTGCATCGAGTTCGGAGCGACTTTCGCTCAGCGAGGTCACAATGCGACTCGTAACCGTTTCACGATAAAATTGTCAAGCGGTTGGCAGCGTACGTCCGGCAGGAGCAGTGAAATTTTGTCTCCACAGCTGATGTGTCCGCGGTTCGCCTGTGCCAATTAGACCAGACTTCATTTGCGAATAGCGAACGGATTATCCGCTAAGTAACTGCATTTCGAAACTTTATGAACACGCGTTCGCTGCCTGCTTCTTTGGCACGAGGCGAGCTAATTGAATCGCTGAACTTAAAATCCGCAATCCAAGAAAGGAGATTTCAAAAATTATGAATCTAATTCGTTATCACGCTCCGGATTCGGCGCCATGGCCGGCGTTGGATCGCTGGAGCAATCTTCGGGACGAGTTGAACTCGTTCTTTGATATGCCGTCCTGGTCTGGTTTTGGCCGCACGAGCCAACTTTTTACCGGGTGGTCACCTGCACTCGATCTTTACGAAAGTGGCGACCATTTCGTGGCCGTGGTCGAGTTGCCCGGAATGCGTAAGGAAGACATCGACATTTCTTTGCATGACGGGACGCTGACGATCAGCGGCGAGCGCAAACACGAGAGCAACAACGGCGAAACGGCTCAGCGCACTGAACGCTACGTCGGCACATTCCGCCGCAGCATCGCGCTGCCGACCCGTGTGGATGCCAGTAAGGTCAGTGCCACCTACCAGGATGGAATTCTCAAGGTGACATTGCCCAAAGCTGAGGAAGCGAAACCGAAACAAATCCAGGTGAGCTAAACAGAAACTGAAAGGAATTTTACCATGAACACTCTAACCCGAGAAACTCGCGAATCTGATCGCAGCCAGGCGGAGCAGTTTATTACGCCGCCGGCCAGCGTCACGAGAAATTGGTGATGGCTACATGCTCGAGATTGAGATGCCGGGCGTGAAAAAGGACGGCCTCGAGATTTCGGTCGAAAACAACGAGCTAACAATCATCGGACGGCGTTCGCTTCCCGCGGTGGAAGGAACGCTGATTCATCGCGAATCGCGTCCGGAAAATTTCCGGCGCGTGTTCGAGATCGATCCGTCAATCGACGCCGACAAAATCAGCGCGAAGATCGATCAGGGCCTCGTGACGTTGACTCTGCCCAAAGCCGAGCACGTCAAGCCCCGCAAGATCACTGTCTCGTAAGAAATCAGGATCGTCGAAGTTTTAAGGCCGCGAGCATCATGCTCGCGGCCTTTTCGTTGCTGTCGGTCGACGGCGATCGCTTTTGTGCTTGGCGAATGCTCGCGTGCGTCGTAGTTAGATTCTTCCTGATATGGCGACAAAGACCGAAGAAAAAACAGCCGCTGATAAACTGGCTGCCGCGCGAAATAAGAACCTCGATCTGGCGATCCAGCAGATCGCGAAAGATTACGGCGAAGGTGCGATCATGCGTTTGGGCGGCGAAAGGATCGTTGATATCGATGTCATTCCGACTGGAAACATTTTGATCGACCGCGCCCTCGGGGTCGGTGGATTTCCGCGCGGTCGAGTAGTCGAAATCTTCGGCCCTGAATCGTCCGGCAAAACAACGCTTGCGCTTACGGTCATCGCTCAGGCGCAAAAGCGCGGCGGCCTCGCAGCGTTTATCGATGTCGAGCACGCGCTGGATCCTGCCTACGCAAAAAGACTGGGCGTCAATCTTGACGATTTACTCGTCTCGCAGCCCAGCTCCGGTGAGGAAGCTCTGCGAATATGCGAGACGCTCGTGCGCTCCAATGCGCTGGACGTGATCGTGCTCGACTCAGTGGCGGCGCTGGTTACCAGGGCGGAGCTGGAAGGCGAAATCGGCGATACGACCGTTGGCGCCCAGGCGCGCTTGATGAGCGCGGCATTGCGCAAGCTCACGTCGCTGATTTCAAAAGCGCGGACCTGCTGCATCTTCACAAATCAAATCCGCGAAAAAATCGGCGTGATGTTTGGAAACCCGGAGACCACTCCTGGCGGAAAAGCGTTAAAGTTTTACGCCAGTATGCGGGTCGATATCCGCCGAATCGGGGCAATCAAGCAGACCGACGGCGTCGTCACGGGTAACCGCACGCGCGTCAAAGTGGTGAAGAACAAGGTAGCGCCGCCATTCACCGAGGCCGAATTCGACATCATGTACAACGAGGGGATTTCGTCAGCCGGCGCTCTTCTCGACGTCGCGTTGGAAAAACAAGTCATCGAAAAGCGCGGTTCCTGGTTGAATTACAAAGGGACGCAGCTTGCGCAGGGCCGGGACGCCGCGAAAGAAGTCTTGAAGAACGACAAGGCGCTTTACGACGAGATCGAGGCCGCTGTCAAAGTGAAGCTGGACGAAGACAAAAGCTAATGTCGTAGCACAGCCATCCTGGCTGTGAGGCCGGCGGGCATCTGTCGCCGGACATGCCGTGCGACGCTGCCAGCCAGTTGAGCGTGCGGTTTCAGGTTTCCTGAAATTCGTGTTTATTCGTGATTACCCATGACGTCGGCTGAGATACGGCAATCATTTCTCGATTTCTTTCGCGAGAAACAGCACACCATTGTGCCGTCGTCGTCGCTTCTGCCCGACGCGCCGAATCTGCTGTTCACGAATGCCGGCATGAACCAGTTCGTGCCGATTTTTCTCGGGCAACAAAAACCGCCATGGAAACCGCCACGCGTGGCTGACACGCAAAAATGCATTCGCGCCGGCGGAAAACATAACGACCTCGAAGACGTCGGACTCGACACCTATCACCACACGTTTTTCGAAATGCTCGGCAACTGGAGCTTCGGCGATTATTTCAAAAAGGAAGCAATCGAATGGGCGTGGGAATTACTGGTCGAACGCTGGAAATTTCCGCCGCAACGGCTTTACGCGACCGTTTACCAGCCCGGCCCTGGCGAGCCGAGCGAGTTCGATCAGGAAGCGTACGATCACTGGGCGCGTTTGTTTCGCGAAGCCGATCTCGATCCAAAGTTCACGTTCTCAGCAGCGGCAAAGCCGACAATTTCTGGATGATGGGCGACACCGGCCCGTGCGGACCGTGCTCGGAAGTGCATGTCGATCTTACGCCGGACGGCGACACGCGCGGCGCGCTCGTGAACAAAGACGATCCGCGCTGCATCGAGATTTGGAACCTGGTTTTCATCCAGTTCAACGCGAACCCGGACGGCACGTTCACGCCGTTTGCCGCAGCGCCACGTCGATACCGGAATGGGTTTCGAGCGCGTCACGTGCAATCATTCAAGGCACCAAAAATCTCACCGATTTTTCCGGAACGATTTCGAATTACGAGACCGACGTTTTCCGCCCGATCTTCGATGAGCTGGAAAAACTGAGCGGCAAAAATACGCGAGCACGCTGCCGATGTAGCGCAAGCGTCGTCAGCCTGTCGAGAAGTCGGCAGCCGGCGATCAGCACGCTACGGCGTCAACAGGAAACAGATCGACGTCGCCTTCCGCGTCATCGCCGATCACATCCGCGCGCTTTCGTTCGCGATCGCCGACGGAATCATTCCATCAAACGAAGGCCGCGGTTACGTTTTGCGTCGCATTCTTGCGTCGAGCGGTTCGCTACGGACGCACGCTCGGTTTTCACGAGCCGTTCTTCTTCAAACTCGTCGACGTCGTGGCGAAAACGATGGGCGACGTCTTTCCGGAAGTCCGCGCGAAACAATCAAACGATCAAAGAAACGATTCGCCGCGAAGAAGAAGCGTTTAACAAAACGCTCGATAAAGGTATCGAGGATTTTCGAAGCAATCTCGATAGCCATGCCGACGATGGGCGAAGCGATACGCTCGATGTCCAAAGCCTCCGGCGGGACAAGATATGTCGCCTGTGGTCTTTCCGCGCGGATCTGCATTTGACCTTTACGACACTTACGGCTTTCCGCTCGACCTCACCGAACTGATGGCGCGCGAGCGGGGACTGACTGTCGATGTTGCCGGGTTTCGAGAAATTGATGGAGGAACAGCGCGAGCGCGCGCGCAAGGCGCAGAAGAAGGAAGAAATCAGTGTTGAAGAAGGCGAGCTCGAAGTCGAGCCGACGAAATTTCTCGGCTACGATTTTCTCGAGACGGAATCGGTTGTCGAAACGGTTCTGCCCGGCAAAAATCCGGACGAAGTGAATATCGTTCTCGATCGCACGCCTTTCTACGCCGAGATGGGCGGTCAGGTTGGCGATCGAGGATTGCTGCACGTTCCGGGACACGATTGGACCGAGGTCGGTCAGTTGCGCGTGATCGATACGCAAAAGCGCGGCGACGTTTTTGTTCATCGCGCGACAGCTCGTGGAAGGTCGCGCGCCGGAGCCGGGCGAGGCGGTGCGCATCTCAGTGGATGCCGATCGGCGCAAATTGATTCAGGGACATCACACCGTGACGCATTTGTTGCACTGGGCGTTGCACGAAGTCGTTTCGCGCGATGCGGCGCAAAAGGGAGCTACGTCGGGCCGGACAAATTGACGTTCGATTTTTCAAGCGCGCCGCTCACGCCGGAGCAAAAGCGCGATGTTGAAAAATTGGTGAACGAAAAAATTTCCGAGAACGCGCCGGTTTCGTGGACTGAAATTCCATTCGCCGAGGCGAAACAGCGAAAGGACATCATTCAGTTTTTCGGCGAGAAATACGGCGACACGGTTCGCGTGCTGCAAATCGGCGGATGCGCCTCGCGCGCTTGACGGTTATTCGATGGAGCTCTGCGGCGGCACGCACGTGAGATCGACGGGCGAGATCGGGCCGTTCCGTATCGTGAAAGAAGAAGCCATCGCAGCGGGAACGCGGCGCATCGAAGCAGTCGCCGGCGACGCAGCGCGGGCGTGGGCGAAGCAGGAAGCCGCGCGACAGCAGGAGAAGTTTGAAGCGCTCGCGCGCAAGAAACCAGACATCGCGCCGCTGCCGGCTTTCCAAGATGATGCAGCGACAGCCGAAATGCTGAAACAAATCGACGCGCGCGCGGCGCATCTCGAAAAAGTGGATGCCGATGTTCGCGAATGGGAAAAGAAAACGGCGAAAGCTGCGGAGGCAGAACTGAAGAGCAGGGCTGCTCAAATCGCCAACGATCTGGCGCAATCGCATGCTGACAAAAATTTCTGCGTCGCCGAAGTACCGGATGCGGATGGAAAACTGCTTCAGGCAGTCGCGGAAGCGCTGAAGTCAAAATTCAACGGCCCAATTTTTCTCGTCGGCACGCGAGACGCATCAGTCGCTTTGGTCGCTTATGTCCCTGAAGCAACTGACTGCGAAGTTTCAGGCGAACAAATTGATTCAACAGATCGCGCCAATCGTAGGCGGAAAAGGCGGCGGACGACCGGAGAGCGCACAAGGCGCTGGCAAAGACACGAGCAAAATTAGCGAGGCGCTTGCGAAAGCGCGGGAGCTTACTAAGCTAAGCGAGAGCCTACAAACGATTGTCATTCTGAGCGAGCGAAGAATCTCGGATGAACTCTGCTTCCTGGTCTCACGGATAGACCAGAGATGTTTCGCTCCGCTCAACATGACAGTGCATGATGACTGTCTACGGCGCGCTCGCGCTCGGCGTTCGCGCGTGTTTCACGAGCAGCTTCGGGTTTTTGCCGTCCAGCGACATCCGATAAATCGACGCTTCGTTTTCCTTTTCCTTTTGGATGATGCAAAGGAATTCGTTGGCGCTCAGCCAAAACGGTTCCCAAACATAGTCATCTTTGCCCGTAATGCGCACCGCCTTGTCAGCGCTGAGATCGAGTTTTTCAATCGCGGGCTGCGGACCATCCCAGTTTTTCCGCTCGTGCTCCGAGCCGCAATCGACATCCATCAGCAGCGCGTTGCCGTCCGGCGAAATGCTCAGCCGATCACCGCCGTTCATGCTCGCATCAGTCAGAATCTTCGAGAGCTCCCATTTCTTCAAAACGTTTCCATCGAGATCGATGTGGTAAATGTTGTCGAGATCGTGGCAGAAAATCGATTTGCCATCGCGCGCCCATTCCGGCGCGCCGAACGCTTCGGGCCTTAGCTCTGCATTCTTCACAAACCGGAACCCGGAGCCATCGGCGTTCACCAGACCGAGTTGCCACGCCTTGTCTGCCATAATTGAAAAAGCGAGCTGTTTTCCATCCGGCGACCAGACAGGACCGAAACAATTGTCGCTCGGAATATTTGGTAGAACCGTGACTTTGCCGCTGGCGACGTCGGCGATTGCAATGTGACGCTCAGGACCGGGCCGATTCTTCGCGTCGCCTTCGGTGTTAAACGCGACGCGTGTGCCGTCCGGCGAAATTTCGGGCAACGCGCCGTCCGCAATTTTCTTTGAATGCGTGCCGTCGACGTCGGCAACGAAGATCTTTTCGCCGCGTTCGTATGCGATTTTGCGCTGCGCGGCGTTAACGAGCGCGGAAAACGCGACGCAAAGGAAGATCGCAACAATGAATTGCTTCATGCATTCGGAGCGCTCACGCTTGGAAAGCGCGCGTTCTTGATCAGGCGTTTCAGATTTTTCCCGTCGGTGGACATTCGATAAATCGAATCTTCCTTTTCGCCGGCGGCGCGGCTGAGAAAAAGAATGTTGTCGTTGTCGAGCCAAACGCCGTCCCAGCCAAATAATTTTTTCGGCGTGAGCCTGGTCGCCTTTTGCGATTGCACATCGAACGCCCAGAGCGCCGGCAACGGTCCATCCCAATCTTTGCGTCCCGATTCTTCGCCCATATCGATGCTCAGAAGCAATCGCTTGCCATCAGGCGACACATCGATGCGACCGTCGCCGCTCATATCACCTTTCGGCACGATCTTGTCGATCTTCCATTGCGCGCGCACCGCGCCGTCGAGGCCGATCTGGTAAATGTTCGCCATGTCCTCGCAAAAAACCGATTGGCCGTCGCGCGCCCAAATCGGCGAGTAACGCGTCACTTCATTTTGCACGCCGGGCTTGAGCACGTGGAAATTCGTGCCGTCGGAATTCACCACGGCAAGATCCCAGACTTCGTGAGGACGCGTAGTGAAAAGGATTTGTTTCCCGTCAGCCGTCCAGCTCGGGTAATAGGAATTATCGCTCGGGACATCTTTGAAAACGTCAATTTTTCCCGTGGCAACGTCGATGACGGCGATATGACGCGCGTACGTCGTGTCGCTCGTTTTCTCCGTTGTGTTAAACGCGACGCGAGTTCCATCCGGCGAGATCGCCGGGAAGATGCCGTCCGCGATCTTTTTCTCACCCGTGCCGTCGAGATTGGCTATCCAGACAGCCTGGTCGCGTTCAAACGCGATGTGCCGATCGCCGCAAAGAACTGACGCGGGAGCCGCTGCGAGCGCAAAAAGGAGGAGGATCGTTCTTTTCATGGCAATACGACGTGTGGCGAAAAAGGTGATGGCGAGCGCGACTACGAGGACGATCAGATATACAAATCCGCCAAAAAGGAATTTAAAAATACTGAAGAACCAGCCCTGGCGATAAACGTAGCGGATTGACAAGAAAATTTGCGTCACAAACGCGATCCATAGGAGCGCGATCAGCCATCCTGCAATTGCACCCGGCGCGACACGATTGAGCCCAATTGTCGCCAGCACGATCAGCATGATCCCGGCGTAGAAGAAGGTGTGGATATGCAACGCATAAATCAGATGGTCGATATAGAAGAGACGGCGCCGGATATAGAGAACTTTCAACACAAGAGCGAAGAGCGGGATGCAGCACAGCATCATGTAGGGCAGGTTGCTGAACAGGGTGCTGATAAAAAGCCCCATTTTCGTTCCGTGTTCACCCATCTTCTCTTTCGCCCGAGCTTCGATCCAGCGTTCAAACGGCGTGGTGGATTTCGCATCGTCAAAAACGACGAACGGCCGATCTCCGACCGGACCGTAGGTTTGCTGACCCGATTCGGCCGTCGGCGATGCGCTTGGCGCTGCTGATGGCTGATGGAGTTTGTTCGGGCGTCGGTGTTGTCGTCGCGGAAGACGTTGGCTTCGTCAGATAATCCAACGCTTTCTGCACTTTTCGCCGTTGCTCCGGGGTGAGGTTGTCCTTTTTCAGTTCCGCTTCAATCTCGCTGCGCTTGTCTGCGATTGCCGCGGCAACCTCCGCCCGTTTTCCTCGGGAAATTTCGTCGGGTCAAAACGTATCCCTTTCGCTCCAAAATTTACCGCAAAGAAAAACAAGATGCTTGCGAGCAGATACAGCCGAAGGGGATTCACGTAGCGGACGCGCTTGCCGGCGAGAAACTCATTTGTTAGTCGCCACGGCTTTAAGATGAGAAGCGCGATGGTCGTGAAGAATTTTGAATCCCAATTCAGGAACTCGTTTAGTAGATCAGCGACAACGTACCGGAAAGAACGGCGATACTCGATGGCTGGTTGCCCGCATTGAGCACACCAGTGCCCTTGCAGCTCTGCGCCGCAATTTTCGCAATGCGTCAGCGATGGACCTGTGTCTTTCCCTCGGCCGAACCGGCGCCGGCCCGGAGTTCCCTCGAATGCACTAATCGCCGTGTCGCCGAGAATAATTTTTGCCGGTTCATCGGACATACACCAGCGATGCTACAAAACTATTTTGTCCGCGTCGACTCAGCATAAACTCTCGGCCAGCTCGACTCGCTTCGTAAAGATCGACGTCCAAAGCTTTGGGTTGACCACGCGAACTGCTTGATGAGACGATCTCGCGCGGTGGCACTTCAACTGTTCAGAACCAAAAGTCCGGATCATCTGATCGCCGAAGCAGAGGCGCCGGACCGGCAGATGAAACGCACGCTCGGACCGCTCGCGCTGACCTGCATCGGCATCGGCGCAGTCATTGGCGCGGGAATTTTCTCGCTGACCGGAACCGCTGCGGCCGGCCAGACATTTGCGTCGGGTCTTGAAACGCCAGTCATCAATTTCATTCAAGCCTGGTTCTCCGGAACAGGCGCTGTGCTTGGACGCGCGGGTGCAGGCCCCGCCATTGCCGCTTCGTTTATCGTGGCCGGCATCGCTTGCGCGTTTGCTGCGCTTTGTTATGCCGAACTTGCGTCCATGATTCCGGTCTCAGGCTCGGCGTACACGTATTCCTACGCTACGATGGGCGAGATCGTAGCGTGGATCATCGGTTGGGACCTGATTCTGGAATATGCAGTTGGCAACATGGCCGTCGCGGTGAGCTGGTCAGGTTATTTCGTCCAACTCTGCGACAGCCTGTTTCACTTGAAGTTTCCGCTCTGGCTGGTGAACGATCATCAAACCGCCACAGATTTGCTCGCCAAAGGAGGCGCGGCGTTGGAAGCGTTTTCGTCGACCAGCTTTGCCGGTGATTGCCGGCCACTCCGATCGCATTCAACCTGCCGGCGCTTGCTCATCGTTGCGGCGGTGACTGTCATTCTGGTTTACGGGATTCGAGAAAGCGCACAAACGAACACGACGATAGTCATTATCAAGGTCGCCGTGGTCGTGTTCGTCATTGCCTTCGGCGCTTTCATGGTGAACCCGACTAACTGGCACCCGTTTATGCCGCATGGCTTTCCCGGTCTGATGAGCGGCGCGGCGATCGTGTTCTTCGCCTTTATCGGTTTCGACGCCGTGTCGACCACAGCTGAAGAAACCCGCAATCCGCAACGTGACATGCCGATCGGGATCATTGCCAGTCTGATCATCTGCACGGTGCTCTACGTGCTGATGTCGGCCGTGCTTACCGGAATTAAGAAATACACGATCTATGCCGGCGACGCCGCTGCTGTTGCCACCGCTTTCGCGAGCAAACCGTGGGCGCAGGCGCTGGTGAGCGCGGGCGCGCTCGCAGGCACGACTTCAGTGTTGCTCGTGTTTCAGCTTGGGCAGCCGCGCATTTTCATGGCGATGGCGCGCGACGGTTTGTTGCCGCAATACTTTGCCAGAATTCATCCGCGGTTCCGGACACCGCACATCACGACAATCTGGACTGGAGTTGTCGTCGGTGGCGTAGCGATGGTTAGCAAACATCGGCGAGCTCGCAGACCTGACGAACATCGGCACGCTCTTCGCGTTCATTTTGGTTTGCCTCGGCGTCAACGTGCTGCGCCGCGTCGACCCGGAACGACCGCGTCCGTTTCGCGTGCCGTTCGTTCCGATTTTCCCGATCCTCGGCGTGTTCATGTGCCTGGCTCTGATGCTGAGCCTGCCGGTGCATGACCTGGATTCGTTTTGTGGTCTGGCTCGGAATCGGACTCGCTGATTTATTTCCTGTACAGCGTGCGGCACAGCAAACTCCGGCGCGGCATCGACACCGGGATGACGGAAGACATTCCTCCGCCGATCATCAAGACGTAGTCGTCCGCATTTTAACCGGCACTCATCCCACTAAGGGCGTTGTTTCGCGACGATTCTTATAGGGATGACAGATGAGTCGGTAATCGAAAGTCAGCAGATTCCCGCGAACAAACTGAAGGCAGGCTGGGAACTGCTCAAGCTTACGTTAACAGAGTGGACGAACGACAACGCTTTCGAGTTGTCTGCTGCGCTCGCGTTTTACACGATCTTCTCAATCGCGCCCGTGCTGCTCATCGCGGTGGGCGTGGCCAGTTTCTTTCTCGCGCCCGATACGGCGACCGATCAGATCGTCGGTGAAATGGAAAAAATGATTGGTGCGCAGGGGGCCAATGCAGTGCGGCAGGTGATCGAATCATCCCGCGGATTTGGCAAGGGCCTCTGGGCCGTGAGCGTCGGAATTGTCACGCTCATCATGGGCGCGACTGCGGTTTTCGGAGAACTGCAGTCTGCGCTGAATCAGATTTGGGACGTCAAAGCGAAACCGGACCGTGGTGTGATCATGTCGTTTATTGTCGATCGGTTGCGCTCGTTTTCGATCGCCATTTGCGTGGGATTTCTCCTCCTGGTTTCACTTGTAATCAGCGCGGTCATCAGCGGGCTTCAAAACTACATGAACAACTGGTTGCCCGGCATCCCGTGGGTTTGGCAAACGGCAAACGTTGTCGCCTCGTTCTTCGTGATCGCGGTTCTTTTTGCCGTGATCTACAAATTTTTGCCCGACGTCGTGATCTCGTGGAAGGACGTGTGGATCGGAGCGGCGGTGACGGCGCTGCTTTTTACCGGAGGAAAATACGCTGATCGGTATTTACCTCGGAAAAACTGCGACGGCCAGTGCGTTTGGAGCGGCCGGTTCGCTCGTCGTCCTGCTGTTCTGGGTTTATTACTCTGCGCTGATCAGCTTCTTGGGAGCGGAGTTCACGCAGGTTTACGCGCGCCGGTATGGCCCAGGCATCCGGCCGCAAACAACATGCGATTCGCGTCGGCCGTAAGAGCGATTCGATCTGATGTGACAAAGGCTGAGAGCAGTCGCATTATTTCGCATGGTCCAAGTCTCAGTTAAGCATACCGGGGACTTGCATTGCGACGCGACGCACGGTCCCTCGCAAGCAAAAATTTCCACAGACGCGCCGAGCGACAATAAGGGCAAAGGCGAAGCCTTTTCGCCCACGGATCTGGTCGCCACGGCTCTCGCCACGTGCATCAGCACCACCATGGGAATTAAGGCGGAGGACCTCGGAGTTGATCTGCGCGGCATGACTGTGTCCGTGCAAAAGGAAATGTCGAACGATCCGCCGCGCCGGATCGTTGCTTTGCCTTCAGAAGTTCACATCCCGCTCGCGCCCGATCATCCGCAGCGGGAAGTCCTTGAGCAAACCGCGCTCAATTGTCCCGTGCACAAGAGCCTCCCGGCGGAAATCCGTCGCCCGACCAAATTTTTCTGGGAAGGATAAGTTTGTAGCCGCTTCGCTATGCGAAGCGTCCGCGCGGCCCACAGGGCGGCGCGCTACAGCTAACGCGGAGCTCAGCGTCTGGCAAAGATCCATATGGAAATTCGAAAAGCAGTCGAAGCCGATATTCCAAACTTGCTTCCGTTAATGCGCCAGCTAGCGGAGTTCGAAAAATATGCCGATGACTTTGCCGTGACCGAGCACGTGCTGCGCGAACAGGGATTCCACCGTTCGCCGCCCGATTTTCATTGTCTCGTTGCTGAAGAAGGCAGCGACTTGGTTGGATTTCTCGTTTATCATTTTGTTGCGTTCACCTATCGAGCGAAGCCAAACCTGATTATCAAGGAACTTTATATTGCCGGGCCACATCGCAGCCGCGGTGTCGGCAAACTCCTGATGAAAGCTGTCGCCAAAGAGGCAGCGTTCACCGGTTGTGGCATGATCAAGTGGTGGGTCGCGAAGTGGAATGAGCGTGGCATCGAGTTTTACAAGCAGCTCGGTGCAAAAATCGACAGCGACTGGCACGAATTCCAATTGTCAGAAAAAGCGTTTCGGGATTTGGCCGCATCGGCCGAGGAATCCCGTTGAGTTACCTTAATGTGAGGTCGCGGGATCCTTCGACTCCGCTCCGCTTCGCTCAGGATGACCGGCCGTGCTATTTGGCCGGATACAACCACTGCATGTAATCGCGCACGCCGTCTTCGAGCGAAAACCGCGGCTCGTATCTGAGCGCTTTGCGCGCGCTGGTGAGATCGGCTTGCGTGAAGTTTTGATAATGCGCGTGCGGATTATCGAAGTATTCGGGCTGAAGATTTGTGCCCAGACATTTATTTAGAACGTCGATCAGTTCGTTAAACGAGCGCGCCTGGCCTGTGCCAAGATTGTAAATTCCGCTCGTCTTTGCATCGAGCGCGCGAATGCTGCCTTCAACGGCGTCCTTCACGTAAACGAAATCGCGTTTCTGCTCGCCGTGTTTGAAAATGCGCGGCCGCTTGCCGGCCTTCATCTGTTGCGCCAGATGATAAACCATGCTCGCGGGCACGCCCTTGTGCGCTTCGCACGGTCCGTAAACGTTGAAGTAACGCAGCCCGACGATGATCCAGTCCGGCGACTCGGCAGCAGCGTGTCGGGCGATATTATCCATGATGACCTTGGAAAATGCGTAAACGTTCGCCGGTGCCGCGCCGTTTGATTCCACGCTCGCTTCAGTCGCTGGACCGTAAGTCGCCGCAGAGGAAGCGTAGATGATTCGCGTCTTTGTGGGGCGCGCAAAATTCAAAAGCCGGCGGAAACTTTCCACGTTGTCGTGCACCTGAACGAATTGATCGTGCAAAGTCGTGTCGGTGATCGATGCGAGATGAAAAATGGCGTCGAATCCGGCGGCTGCCGGATCACCGAACTTTTCTCGCCAATCGAGCGTCGCCAGATTTTCGGCGACGAAATCTCCGCGATACCCGGCCAGATTCTTGAAATCACCGGAGCGGAAATCGTCGATCACCGTGAGGTGCGCGTCCGGGAATTTTTCCTGCAACGCCAGCGTGAGATTCGAGCCGATGAAGCCGGCGCCGCCAGTGATGATGAACTTAGGCTTGGATGCAGTCGTAGTTTTTGTCATTCGAAAGTCATTGTAGAGGCGTCTGTGTCAGACGCTCGATGGCGCTTGGCAGTTGATTAAATAATCTTGACGCTCAAAGCGCAAGCCGCTAGTCCTCGTCCCAGTTCTTTGCGAGCTTGGAAAAGTGGATCGGCGCAAGAAATCCCGTGAGAATCGGGAGCAGTTGCGCTGCTGTAACTGGATACGACTTCCCATTGGGCCAATCGCCGAAAGCATTTCGGGGGTGAAGGCGGGAAGAAGGTGCGGTGCCGCACAGGCATCATAAGCCAGGAGCCAGAATATTTGTCCGGTCCACCTCATTCGTGTAGCCGTCGACGCTGTGCGCGACGCCTAGCGCGTCTCACAGAGACGCGGCTACAGCGAAAAACTTCTTCGCAAAAAGAAGAATGAGAGCTGGGCGATGCGACGCTTCGAAAACATTCGACGCCTAACAAGTCCGACTCTCGGAGTTGGAGGAAACTTGTTATGCAAAATCGTTCAGTTTGGTTTTTCCGGTCGCGATCCTCGTCTTCGCGCCTGTCATTCTGTCTCGCGCAGGAAGCTACGCCGACCGCTTCGCCGGGTGATGCAGAGGTAGAGTCAGTGGTGGTGTCAGCAACGCGTTTCGATATTCCGCTCGATCAATCGCCCGCAACGCGTCGAGCGTCATTTCATCGGAAGACATCGAGCAGAAACAAATCCAACGCGTGAGCGATGCGCTTCGCGAAGTGCCTGGCTTGTCCGTGGTGCAGACCGGGACGGCCGGCCAGTTGACCTCCGTGTTCATGCGCGGATTGCGCAGCGAGCACATGCAGGTGTTGCTCGACGGCATTCCGATCAATCAGGGTTTATCAGGGCGCGATTGAATTTCGCCGACATCACCACGGACGATATCGACAGGATCGAGGTCGTGCGCGGGCCGCAAAGCACGATCTACGGACCGCACGCACTCGCAGGAGTGATTCAAATCTTCACGAAACAAGGCACCGGAACGCCGGGCGTGATGGTGGCCGCCGAAGGCGGATCGTACGACTCTTTCCGTGAATGGGGTCAGAGCGACGGCAAAATCGGCGACTTCGATTATTCGGTCGGCGCGAGCCGGCTCGACACCGACAACGCGCGTCCGAACAACAATTACCGCAATACTGCCGCGATTGCGAACGTTGGCTGGTCGCCTGACGCAACAACTGCGGACTCGGCAGTCTGTTTACTTATTCGGTTAGCGACACTGGAAATCCGAATACGATCTTCGATCCGCGTCCCATCGATCACTTTCTTACCGAGCGTTGGTTGATCGGACCTCATATCGATTGGAAGCCGACTGAGTGGTGGGACCACAAACTCATTGTCAGTTACGATCACGAGCGCCAAATCAACGATCCGAACGAGGATGGGTTTGTCGGGGCCGACACGCGCGCTGTTCGAACGGACGCAGGTTGATTATCAAAACAATTTGCGATCCAACCTCGTGGCTGACGCTCACCTCTGGATTTTACTACAGCCGCATTAATGCGGGCCAGGAGCGCCCATTCGTTCTGCAAGCGTTTGGACCACAACCGACTTTATCAGGCGATCACACACAGGAGATCGCTGGCATTTGTGCAGGCGACGCTAACGCCAGTCGAAAATTTGATCTTCGTCGCCGGCGGCCAGTTTCGATCGACTTCAACGCAGTTCGGCGGCGTTTGGACTTATCGCGTTGCCGGCAGCTACAAAATCGACAAGACAAATACGACGCTGCATTCCAGCGTTGCGACAGGGTTCAGTCCGCCGAGCAGTCAGGACAAAATCTTCGGAAACAACCTCGATTTGAAGCCGGAAAAGGATCTCGGCTGGGACATCGGCGTCCGGCAGGAGCTTTGGCAAAATCGCGTTGACGCTCGGCCTGACCTACTTTCACAACGACTTGTCGAACGTGATTGGGTTCAACGGGCTCTTTCAAACGCTCAACCTTGGCGCAGCCGAAACGCAGGGATTGGAAGCCGAATTGCGCGCCCAACCGATTCCCAATCTCGTGTTCACGGCGAGCTTACACTATCTCGAAGCGGAAAAAACTTCCTCAACAGACATTTCGCAGCTGCAAGGCGCGCGTTTGCCGCGTCGGCCGCGCAATGAGATTTACGTTTCAGCTTCGTATCTTTGGTGGAAAAGGCTGCGCACGGTAGTCGAAGCAAAGTTCGTGAATGCGCGAGAGGAATTGAATTTCGGCGGACCGAATTTCGATATCGAAGATTACTCGTTCGTAAACATCGCCGCGGAATACGAAGTCAACGCCGCACTTCTCAATCTTCGGTCGCGTCGACAATCTAACGAACGAGCATTACTCGGAAGTCTTCGGTTTCCCCGCGCTCGGCCGCGCCGCGTACGGTGGCGTGAAGGTGCGATTTTAGAGTAGCGCGAGTCCTCCTGGCTTCGTGCGAGCTTTCTCGAGTCACAAGTCGAGACGCATGTGCTACTCTTTTTCCATGTCGCCGAAACTTTCCGACAAAAACTGGCGGTACTCGGTGCCGGTAAATTGGGTGGCATCCTGCTGCGGGCATATCTGAAGCAGGGACTGTTTGTGTCCAATCGGGTCATCGCGACTGTAAAGCATGCGGAGAGAGCAGCCGCGCTCGCGAAGGAGCTCGGCATTGCAGTGACCACCGACAATCGCGAAGCGGTCAAAGGCGCTGACATCGTTTTGCTGACAATAAAACCGCAAACCGTTGCGGAAGTGTTGCAGGAGATCGCTCCCGAAATTGGCGCCGACACGCTGGTTGTCTCCGTCGCGGCTTCTGTGCCGGCAGGCTTCGTCGAGCAGCAACTCGCCGCGGCCGCAAGCGGCAAGCGCGACCAAGTGCCAGTCGTGCGAGCAATGCCAAATACTCCGGCCGCTGTTCACTGCGGCATGACGGCAATCTGTGGTGGGACTCATGCCAGCCCTCATCATCTCGACGTTGCTCGCACGATGTTCGATGCGGTGGGCCGGACGATTGTCCTTGATGAGAAGCACATGGACGCGGTCACGGGTCTTTCTGCAAGCGGCCCTGCCTTCGCATACATCATTCTGGAATCGCTGGCCGAAGCTGGCGTGAAAGTCGGTTTGCCGCGCGACGTAGCGACCCTTCTCGCAGCGCAGACGATGAAAGGCGCGGCAAGTGTTGTGTTGGAAACCGGCGATCACCCCGCGCTTCTCAAGGACGCCGTGACTACTCCGGCGGGCTGCACCATCGACGGCATTCTCGAACTCGAAGAAGGCAAACTCCGCGTCACGCTCATCAAGGCGGTCGTGAAAGCCACGAGCCGCGCCGGCGAGCTGCTGTTTGAAAAATAGTCGTGCGCGTCGTCGCCTTGTCATTCCGAACGAAGTCGCGGAATCTCTAGATGTTTAACATGAGTCCGCTGCTTTACCTCGTGATCGGATTGATCGGCGGCGGGTTGATCGTCGCCGTGGTCGTTCTGCTAACACGGCGCGGAAATCAGGGCGCAGCAACGGAGCTGGCGAAGCGATTGGAGACGATCGATCGCAGCTTGCGCGACGAATTTTCGCGCAATCGCGAGGAAGCAGGCGCGTCGGCGAAGAATCAGCGCGAGGAATTAGCCAGATCGTTGGAAGGCGTCAGATCGATTGTGGATGTTCGACTGCGGCAATTGCAGGACGACAACGCACAGCAGATCGATAAGATGCGCGCGACCGTCGACGAAAAGTTGCAGGGCACGCTCGAGAAGCGGTTGGGCGAATCCTTCAAGCTGGTCAGTGAGCGGCTGGAGCAAGTGCATCAGGGCCTTGGTGCGATGCGGCAATTGGCGAGTGACGTTGGTGGATTACAACGTGTGCTCACAAACGTGAAGACGCGAGGTGGCTGGAGCGAATGGCAGCTCGGCGTTCTCCTGGACGAAATGCTTACCCCTGAGCAGTTCGCGAAAAACATAAAGATGCGCGACGACACTGACGAGCGCGTTGAGTTTGCGATCAAATTGCCCGGCGACGAAAACGGCGCGCCGGTCTGGTTGCCGATCGATGCGAAATTTCCGATGGAACACTACGACCGGCTGGCAGCGGCGCAGGAGAAAGGCGATCCCGCAGCAGTCGAAACCGCGATCAAAACTTTGGAGACGCAATTGAAGCGCTGCGCCAAAGACATTTGCGAGAAGTACATTAATCCGCCGAAGACGACCGATTTTGCGCTGCTGTTTCTGCCGAGCGAAGGACTTTACGCGGAAGCGATCCGGCGTGTCGGCCTGGTTCAAAACGTGCAGCGCGATTGTCGCGTCACGTTTGTAGGGCCGACGACGCTCGCAGCGTTGCTCAATAGTTTGCAGATGGGTTTTCGCACGCTGGCGATCCAGAAGCGCTCCAGCGAAGTCTGGAACCTGCTCGCGGCAGTGAAGACTGAGTTCGGCAAATTCGGCGAATCGTTATCGGCGGTGAAGGAGAAGATCGACCAGGCATCGCGCAAGATGGAAGACGTCGATGTTCGCTCGCGCGCGATCACAAAGAAATTGCGCGATGTCGAAGAATTGCCGTCGAATCCGCAGCCGTTGCTAAAGGATTTTTGCAAACCGATAATGCGGACGCGCCCGATGAATAAGACGTGAAAACGGTGTTGATTACCGGCGCGAACAAAGGCATTGGCCACGAAGTCGCGCGACAGCTCGCGGCCAAAGGATTTCACGTGTTTGTCGGTGCGCGGAATGCAAAGGCTGGTCGCAAAGCGGCGGAGGAGATCGCAAAGAAATGCGGCAAGGCGACATTTTTGGAAATAGACGTTGCCGACAATGACAGCGTCACAACCGCCGCGCGTGAATTCTCGAACATCGAGGATCATCTCGATGTGCTCGTGAACAACGCAGGGATCATTGTCGACGGAGACGATGCAATTTTGGAAATCAGCGACGACCTGTTTCGAAAGACGCTGGAGACGAATACGCTCGGCCTGCTGCGCGTAACGCGCGCGTTCGCGCCGTTGCTCCGGAAAAGCAAAGCGCCGCGCGTGATCAATGTCTCGAGCGGCGGCGGTCAACTCACCGGCGGCGCGGATGGTTGGGCGCCGGCTTACTGCATTTCGAAGACTGCGCTGAATGGCGTGACAGTGCAGCTCGCAGCGGCGTTGCCGAAATTCGCCGTGAATTCGGTGTGCCCTGGTTGGGTGCGGACGGAAATGGGCGGCGAAAACGCGAGCCGCTCAGTGGAGGAAGGCGCGGACACGATTGTGTGGCTTGCCAGCGAAGCGCCGCAGGATCTCACCGGTAAGTTCCTGCGTGATCGCAAAGAGATTCCGTGGTGACCCGCCTTCGCCAAGGCTACGGCGGACGGGTCCCGCCTTCTTTATGCCTGCAGAAATGGATTTGTCAGGCGTTCCCGGCCGATCGTTGTTGGCGGGCCGTGGCCGGAGAGCACAGTTACATCATCGCCCAGCGGAAATAGCTTTTCCTGATCCCGTTGATTAGCAGATCCATATCGCCGCCGGGCAAATCACCGCGACCAATGCTGCCGGCGAAAAGAACGTCGCCACCAAAGAGCAACCGGTCCTTGGGCGAAAAGAAACAAAGACTGCCGGGGCAATGGCCAGGCACTTCCAGAACTTGGAAGTCGGCACCGAGAAAACTTCGGTTTGGTGTTTCTTCGATCAGAAAATCTGGTTCGACTGGTTCGATTTCGAGCGCGAACCCGAAGTTGCGAAAGAAATCGCGATCAGAAATCATGGGCGCGGTAAGCGGGTGACATCCGATTTGGGAGTGAAACTGGCGTTTAACCCTGGCAACGTCCTGAACGTGATCGACGTGCCCGTGTGTCAGCAGCAAAAGTTTGGGATGGATATTGAGCGAACGGACCCATTCGCACGCACCCTCAGGTGCGTCGAACAGGATCCATCCCTCCGGCGCTTCGAACAGATAGCAATTGGTTTCAAAGATCCCGCCGCAAAACGTTTTGTAAGTCGCAGATGCCATCGTAACGAAGTTTTTGAATGTTCAGCGCTGTCGATTGTCTATTTCTACCCAACAATGCCGATTTTGTCTCGTCGTCTTGCGCTGCGGGCCGAATTCTGCGAGTATCTTAAACCTCTTTTTACCAATGAGATCATCTTTGCGACGATCACTTGCCCTTTGCACCATCCTTTTTGCGGCCGCGCTCGCGGCTCCGCCGGCACCGGCGAGTTCGAGAGAAACGGTGGCGATGTCCGTTGGGCGACTCCTGGAGGAAGGCCATTACACCCGGCAAAAACTGAGCGAAGAGGTTTCGAAAAATTCCTGCAGACGTATCTGGAGATGCTCGATTACAGCCATCTCTTTTTCACGCAGGAAGACGTTGATGCCGTCACTGCGAAGTATGCCAACGCCATGGCCGGGGACGTTCTTATGGGGACGCTTAAGCCCGGCTACGAGATTTACGCGCTATACACGAAGCGCGTTGATGAACGCGTGGCGAAAATAAAAGAGCTGTTGAAACAGCCGATCGATTTCAAAAGCGATGCGACGGTCGAATTGAGCCGTCAAAAATCGCCGTGGCCGAAAAATGAGGCTGAAGCCGACCAACTCTGGCGCGGCCGGATCGCAAACGAACTGCTTCAGGAGCATTTGAGCGAGCACCCGATCGAGCCCGCGCCGCAACTCGTCTCTCGCCGCTATGAACGTCTGGCCCAGAATGTTCACGAGCAGGATAAAGACGAGCAGATGAAACTTTATCTCGATGCGCTCGCCCAGGCTTACGACCCGCACTCGGAATACCTGAGCAAGGCCGACATGAAAAATTTCAGCATTAACATGGGCCTCTCGCTCGTGGGCATCGGCGCCATGCTTCGCTCCGAAGATGGCTACGCCAAAATCGAGAGTCTGGTTGCTCGGTGGCCCCGCGCAAACGGACGGAAGGCTCAAGGTCGGCGACCGCATCACTGCCGTGGCGCAGGGCCAGGCGGAATACGTCGATGTTCGCGAGATGCGACTCGACAAAGTCGTCGAAATGATTCGCGGAAAGAAAGGCACACGCGTTCGCTTGCTTGTGATTCCCTCCGCTGCGGCGGATCCGTCGCGCCGGAAAAATGTCGAGCTGGTGCGTGATGAAATTAAGCTGAAAGATCAGGAAGCCCGCGCCGACATCATCCTCAGGAAAGACGAGAACGGCGAGCCGATAAAACTCGGCTGGTTGACCCTGCCTTCTTTCTATGCCGACATGGACAGGCACCAGAAGAGCACGACGCGCGATGTGCTCGCATTGCTCAAGCGGCTGAAGAAAGAGAACATCGGCGGGCTCGTTGTCGATCTGCGTAAAAATGGCGGCGGTTCACTGGAAGAAGCGCTCTCGCTCACGGGCCTGTTTTTGAAATCAGGTCCGATCGTTCAGACGAAAGATTATAGCGGGGCGATCAGGATTTCGTCCGATCCGGATTCGGGCATCGCTTACTCCGGGCCAATGGTTGTTCTTACCAGCCGGCAAAGCGCGTCGGCGAGCGAGATTTTCGCCGCTGCGCTTCAGGATTATGGCCGCGCGGTCATCGTCGGCGACAAGAACACGTTCGGCAAAGGCACTGTGCAGACGATTCTTCCGATTGGCCGGTTCGCTTCGCTGCTGGGCAGTCATACCGATGAAGACGGCGCGTTGAAGTTAACCATCCAAAAATTTTATCGCGTGGCGGGCGGCTCGACGCAGCTCCATGGCGTGGCCTCCGATATTGTTCTGCCGAGCTTGAGCGATCTTCCTGAGTTCGGTGAAGGCGCGCTCAAAAATGCCCTGGCATATGACGAAGTGACCAAGGCGAAATACACCAAATGGTCGGACAACCATTCCCTTTTTATTGACCAGCTCCGCCGACGTTCGGAGGAGCGCGTGAAAGGCGATCCCGAATTTCACTACGTCATGGAGGACATGAATCGTTTGCGCCACAAGATCGACGAAAACAGGATCTCGCTGAACGAAGATGCGCGAAAGAAAGAGGTTGCCGACGATAAACTGCGCAAGGAAACGCGCTCGAAAGAGCGCCTGGCGCGGAACCAGGAAGAGCCCAGCATCTATCGCGTGACGCTCGACACCGTCGATAAACCGAATCTGCAATTGATCATGTATCCCGGGAAACTGGCCGAGGCGAAAAAGAACGGCATTGTGCCGAAAGTGGATTCCGACGCCGCTCCGGACGCGGATTCCGATCTGCCTGACGGCGCTACGGGCGACGGCGATAGCAACAGCAAGGATCCTCAAATCGATCCGGAGCGCGACGAGGCGCTTAATATCCTGGCTGATCTTGTCCAGCTTTCGAACGGGCCCAAGACCGCCAGCGCCAGCACCAACCGCTAAGCAGCGGCGGCCTGAGGCAGACAATGCGCTGTCTGCCAAGCATCTGAATCTGCGATCGCCGCGCTAGGACAGTGGACTGTCTGCAGATCACGATTTACCGCCACCACATTCCGGAGGAGGCGGAGGCGGAAAGCGCGGACCCATGAATGGGCCGAAACGTGGACGGCGCTGAAAACCCGGTTGCGGTTGGCCTGAGTAGTAGCGGTTGACTGGCGTCCTGCCGAACACAGTGACCGGAGTCCCGACGCTGCACGGCGTTGAAAAACGCAACTGGCATATTGCTCTGGCATGCGGACACAGCCGTGCGAAGCAGGATAACCCGGTAAATATCCGGCGTGCATTCCGTCGCAGCCGTTGAACCGCATAAAATAATGCATCGGCGCTGGAATAAACTCTGCAGCCGCGCGGCACCTGCATGTCGGCATCCGCGTCCGCGACGACGGTGTTCCCGGTCGCATCAACAATCTTCCCATACATGCTCGAATAATGATTGCGCTCCTTGTTCAATGACCGTGAACGAGCCGCCCTCGGTCAGGTGGCCGTAGCGTCCACTCGAGATGGGCGACGCGAGAACTGGACGGCCATTTTGCAGCAGGTACGCCCTCTGTTCCTGCAAATCGATCTCCACGGAAGTTTCCGCGCGCAACAACGCGGCTGCGCAGAACAATATGCGCTAGCCCCAAGACCAACCCTCACACTGCGTTAAACCCGCGCGCTGTCGCGAAAGTCGCAAAGAATAGCGTTAGCCCTAAAACCACCCTCACATTGCTTTTAAACCCGCGCGCCGCGCCAAAGTCGCAAGCCTACACTGCGATTGGCGCTTTGATCGATGGATGTGGCTCGTAGCCGACGAGTTCGAAATCTTCGAATTTGAAGTCGTGGATGTTTTTAACGGCCGGATTCAGTTTCATCCGCGGCAATGGCCGGCATTCGCGGGAGAGTTGTTCGCGCGCCTGGTCGAGATGGTTTTTGTAAAGATGCAGATCGCCGAAGGTGTGAACGAAATCGCCCGGTGTGAGATCGACGGCTTGCGCCATCATCATCGTGAGCAGCGAATATGACGCGATGTTGAACGGCACACCAGAGAAAAGATCGCAGCTGCGTTGGGTACAACTGGCAGCTTAATTCGCCGTCCTGCACGTAAAACTGAAACAGCACGTGACACGGCGGCAGCGCCATCTGATCGATCTCAGCCGGATTCCATGCGCTGACAATTAGTCGCCGGCTTTGCGGATTGGATTTTATTTGTGCAATCAGGTTATCGATTTGATCCACGTGCACGCCGTTTCCGCCTCGCCAATCCCGCCATTGCGCGCCATAAACGCGGCCAAGCTCGCCATTTTCGTCAGCCCATTCATCCCAGATCGTGACGCCGTGCTCGTTCAAGTAGCGAACGTTGGTGTCACCGCGCAAAAACCAAAGCAGCTCGTAGATGATCGATTTGATGTGCAACTTTTTCGTTGTGAGCAGCGGGAACCCCGGCCCGTCGGCGCGCAAATCGAATCGCGTCTGTGCACCAAACACCGATAACGTTCCTGTGCCGGTGCGATCGGTGCGGTCACGACCGTTCTCAAGCACGAGCCGGAGCAGATCGTGATATTGTCGCACGCCGAAATTTTATCGCGGCGCAGCGCATTCGCGAAACAGAATTTCTTGTTGCTACGAATTTCTGACTGCGAGGGGCGTGATGCTCGGAGCGTTTTCGAATAGGTATGTGAGCGTGGACGCAGTTCGCGAAACGTGATTTTTATTTCGAGAGTGAGTTTACAATGAATCTGATTGTTCCACGGATGATGACGGGATTGGCTGCGCTGTTCGCTTCAGTTTTGATCACAGCTTGTGGTGCGCATTCGACCAACTCAATCTACCGAAACTTTCACTGTCTATGAAGACGCACCAAAGATGAGCCTGCTTGATCTCGGCGCGCCGGGAAACAGTCCGGGCGACGTCTATCATTTCTCTGCTCCGCTACATTCAGAGCGCGGCGGTCCGGTGACGGGTGAGGTAATCGGCTCAAAGACTCTGGTGAAGGTGGCGACTGATGCCAACCCGAACTTGGAGAGGCGCGCAACGCTGTTGTTTTTACCTTTGCCGATCGCAAGGACCAGATTATTGCGTTTGGAGCTGCCGATTATTCGCCGTCCGCTCCTGAATTTGATGCGGGCCAGCCCGTCGTCCGTCCGGTTTTAGGCGGAACCGGAAAGTACATGGGCGCGCGTGGCCAGGTCACCAGCACGCGGAATGCGGATGGTTCATACACGCAGTATTCACGTTGCTCAAGTAATCGGAACCGAATTCAGAGATGCTCAGAACAGTGCCGCGTTGACGCGATTGCTGTTTTGACGGAGCTCGAAAACGAGCCGAACTGTCTCGACTCAGGATTTCCAGTTCGACGCCACATCTCGTTTATTCTCTCGTGAGCAGGCATTTACGCGGGATGCTCAGGATTGGTCTAACCCTTGCTTAGATTCCATTTGGGTTAGTCTGCCGATGCGGGTCCTGCACTCGTCGGGAGACTTCAAAAGAAAGGAAATTTTCAATTTTATGGCAAAAGTTTTAGGAATCGATTTGGGGACCACCAACTCCTGCATGGCCGTGATGGAGGGTGGCGACCCGGTAGTTTTGGAAAATAGCGAAGGCGCGCGCACGACGCCTTCGGTGGTTGCGTTTACGAAAAGTGGCGAACGTCTGGTCGGTCAGGCCGCCAAACGCCAGGCGGTGACGAATCCGCAGAACACGGTCTTCTCGATCAAGCGTTTCATGGGCCGCAAGTTCGATGAAGTGCAGGAGGAAATTAAGCGCGTCCCTTACAAGGTCGTGAAGGCCGCCAACGGCGACGCGCACGTGCAGGTCGAGATCGACGGCCAGCGCAAGACATTTTCGCCGCCGGAAATCTCCGCAATGATTTTGTCGAAGTTAAAGGCCGATGCGGAAGCGAAGCTCGGCGAAAAAATCACGCAGGCCGTCATCACTGTGCCGGCGTATTTCAACGACTCACAGCGCAACGCCACCAAGGACGCGGGCAAGATCGCCGGCCTCGAAGTTTTGCGCATCATCAACGAACCGACCGCGGCATCGCTCGCTTACGGTCTGGACAAGAAAAAGGACGAGAAGATCGCGGTTTACGATTTGGGCGGCGGCACGTTCGACATTTCGGTCCTCGAGATTGGCGACGGCGTTTTCGAAGTAAAAGCGACGAACGGTGATACCCACCTGGGCGGCGACGACTGGGACGCGCGCATCATGGATTGGATCATCAACGAGTTCAAAAAGGAGACGGGCATCGATCTAAGCAAGCAGCCGGACGCGGTTCAACGGATCAAGGAGGAAGCTGAGAAAGCCAAGATCGCGCTTTCATCGACGCAGGAATACGAAATCAATCTGCCGTTTATCACGGCGGACGCCAGCGGGCCGAAACACATCCAGAAGAAACTCACGCGCTCGAAGATGGAGCAGCTCTGCGATGATTTGTTCCAACGGACTATCCCGCCGGTGAAAGCGTGCTTGAAAGACGCGCAGCTGACGGAGAAGGAAATTAACGAGCTGGTGCTGGTGGGCGGCATGACGCGCATGCCCAAGGTTCAGCAAATTGCCCGCGACCTCATCGGCAAGGAACCCCACAAGGGAGTAAACCCTGACGAAGTGGTCGCGATCGGCGCTGGCATTCAGGGAGGCGTGCTTAAGGGCGACGTCAAGGATGTGCTTCTTCTCGATGTCACGCCGCTTACGCTTTCGATCGAAACAGCCGGCGGCGTGGCCACACCGATGATTCCACGGAACACCACGATCCCTACGAGAAAATCGCAGATCTTCTCGACTTACAGCGACAATCAGCCAGGCGTGGAGATCAAGGTGTTACAGGGTGAGCGGCCACTGTCGCGCGACAATAAACAACTAGGCGTGTTCCACCTCGATGGAATTCCACCCGCCCCGCGCGGTGTTCCGCAAATCGAAGTGACATTCGATACCGATGCGAACGGTATTCTGCACGTGTCGGCCAAAGATTTGGGCACCGGCAAGGAACAGAAAATTTCCATCACCGGCAGCTCCGGTCTTTCCAAGGACGAAGTGGAGAAGATGCAGCGCGAAGCCGAAGCGCACGCCGAAGAGGACAAGAAGGCGAAGGAAGCGATCGAGATCAAGAACAACGCCGACATGCTCGCGTATCAGAGCGAGAAGCAGTTGAAAGAGCTCGGCGACAAGATCTCCGGGCGACAAGAAGAAAGCAGGTCGAAGACGCCATCGCGGCGGTGCGCGACGCGATCAATCGCAACGACGCCGACGCGATGAAACGGACCTACGACGATTTGCAGAACAAGTTCCAGGAAGTCAGCGCCGAGCTTTACAAACAAGCGTCAGCGCAGGCCGGTCCGCGTCCAGGGCCGCAACCCGGACCTGAAGCGCAGCCAGGCGGCGGCGCAGAAGAAGGCGCAGGTAAGCGCGACGGCGGCGACGTCGTCGATGCGGAGTTCGAAGTCGTGGACGAAGACAAGAAAAAGTAAGCGCGAACACAATTTGCCGACGGCTGCCGGAAATCGATTCGGAGTCGCCGGCTAACCAACAACAAACCAAAGGAGTAAACGAACAACCTATGGCAGCAGTTAATGTAAGACCTCTCGGAGATCGGGTGCTGGTGCAGCCGCTCGAAGAGCAGGAAGTAAAAAAGGCGGGATCATCATCCCCGATACCGCCAAGGAAAAACCACAAGAGGGGAAAGTGGTCGCTTTAGGCACCGGCAAAATCGATGACAACGGAAAGAAAGTCGATTTCACCGTGAAGAAGGGCGACAAAGTGCTGATCTCGAAATACGGCGGCACCGAAATCAAAATCGACGACGAAAATTACCTGATCATGCGCGAGGACGACATCCTCGGCATCATCGGATAATCCGTCTATCAACAACTCAACCAACAGACTATCAACTAAACTTATGGCAGCTAAACAATTACAATTCGATGAAAACGCGCGGCACACGTTGCTGCGCGGTATCGAGAAACTGGCGAAAGCCGTGAAGGCCACACTCGGCCCGAGCGGTCGCAACGTCATTCTCGACAAGAAATTCGGCAGCCCCACGATCACCAAGGACGGTGTGACGGTCGCGAAAGAGATCGAGCTCGAAGATCCGTATGAAAATATGGGCGCGCAGCTCGTGCGCGAAGTCGCATCCAAAACGTCCGACGTCGCGGGCGACGGCACGACCACAGCGACGATCCTCGCGGAATCCATTTACCGCGAAGGTCTGCGCAACGTCACCGCCGGTGCGAACCCGACTTCGTTGCAGCGCGGCATCATGAAAGGTGTCGATGCAATCGTCGAAGAGCTGAAGAAGCTCTCGAAGAAAGTCAGCGATCGCACTGAGATCGCACAGGTCGCGACCGTTTCGGCCAACTGGGACAAGACGATCGGCGAGATCATCGCCGACGCCATGGACAAGGTTGGCAAGGACGGCACGATCACGGTCGAGGAAGCCAAATCGATCGAGACCACGCTGGAAGTGGTCGAGGGCATGCAGTTCGACAAAGGTTATCTGTCGCCCTACTTCGTGACCAACGCGGAGGCGATGGAAGCCATTCTCGAAAACGCGTACATCCTCATTTACGAGAAGAAAATCTCGAGCTTGAAGGACCTGCTTCCGTTGCTCGAGAAAGTCGCGAAAGCCGGCCGTCCGCTCCTCATTATTTCCGAGGACGTGGAAGGTGAAGCGCTCGCGACTCTGGTCGTGAACAAATTGCGCGGCACATTGCAGGTCTGCGCGGTGAAAGCTCCGGGCTTCGGCGATCGTCGCAAGGCGATGCTGGAAGACATCGCGGTGCTGACCGGCGGCAGACTGATCAGCGAAGACCTCGGCATCAAGCTTGAGAACATCAAGCTCGACGACATGGGCAGGGCCAAGCGCGTCACCAGTCGACAAGGAGAACACCACCATTGTCGAAGGCGAAGGCAAAAAGCCGATATCCAGGGCCGCGTCGCCCAGATCCGTCGTCAGATTGAAGAGACGACCAGCGATTACGATCGCGAGAAACTGCAGGAGCGCCTGGCGAAACTCGCCGGCGGCGTTGCAGTCGTCAACGTCGGCGCTGCGACCGAGACCGAGATGAAAGAGAAGAAAGCTCGCGTCGAAGACGCGTTGCACGCCACGCGTGCGGCGGTCGAGGAAGGCATCGTCCCAGGCGGCGGTGTGGCATTCCTGCGTGCGCAGAAAGCGCTCGATAACGTGAAGGACCTCGAAGGCGACGAGAAGATCGGCGTGCAGATCGTGCGCCGCGCCATTGAAGAGCCGACGCGTCAGCTCGCCGATAACGCCGGCGCAGGAAGGCGCGCTCGTTGTCGAGGAAGTCAAGAAGCGCAAAGGCAACGAAGGCTACGACGTCGCCACCGACGAATACACCGACCTGGTGAAGGCCGGTATCGTCGATCCAACCAAGGTCACGCGCAGCGCGCTGCAAAACGCCGCGTCCATCGCGGGCCTGTTGCTCACCACCGAAGCATTGGTCACGGAGATTCCTGAAAAGGAAAAAACTCCTCCAATGCCTCCGGGCGGCATGGGCGGCATGGACTACTAATCGAAAAATGACATATGAATTCAAACAGCCGAGCTCGAAAGGGTCGGCTGTTTTATATCATATTGAACGCAAAGCATGTCGGAACTGCCAACTAAGCACTTACGACGAGTGGGATTTTTATCGAGGAGAAGACCTTAAGCTCATTTTTGCCCCGGAAGCAAAGGCAGATCGTGCTGGGTTCAAGCGATCCACCGCTGCGTTTCATAATCATCGTAAGGCTTTCGAGCCAGCATTTCGGCGTGCTAGGAACATCTGGTCGGAATTCGTTAGTCTGTTGATTCGAGTGCGCGGACTAGAAGATCCGGGTTGGGATCCATCTGCGAGAAATGCAAAGGCCACGGTCAGAAATATGTTCGCGCGAAGCAAATAGCGTCCTAAAGACATTCGAAGCTGAAAAAACACTTTAAATTATGGATTTATGGTCACATCGTTGAAGCGTCAGAGCCTTACGAGATCTTAATGAATCAGCGCAGGTTATTCTCGGAAACTATCACGGCTATTGCTTTCCACCACGGCCCAATCGCGGTCCGCAAGTCGAGCGAAAAGATTCGTCAGATCGAAGAAGCTGCCGTCACAGCCAGTGTCGAACTTGGTTTGCCGCTGAAGGTTTGGAGGACCGAGACCTGCCGGAATGCAATATTTCAGTCAGACTATTCGCTCCATGGCGATGAAGTGCGGCTGAAGATAGCCGCGCGTTTATCCACGAGACGGTGATGGAACTCATCAACAAGGCTCTCGCATTTCACGATGTTCTCGATTCTGGAAAACGCATATGGGCACCATTTCCAGGAGATCGAAGTTAATTTAGTTCACCGGGGTTCGCAAAGTGGCCAGATGAAAAGGCGTGGGTCATGGTTCCGGGAAGGGACAGGGCAATTGGACTGCATGATGCGCTTAACGAAGAGCGTCGCGGGCGAGAATTTCGTGGCACTTCGGGCGCTATCTGAAATCGGAGATTGGCGAATTGCTGTCGGCCGATGGAAAGGCGATCTTCAACGCTCCGGCGAAGGACCAGCTTATCGAACCACCGGACGTGACGCACAGACCGCTGTCGCTCAGCTCGAATGACGCGTGACAGCGGTCTTTTGAGCGAAATAATTCCAGAGTAATGGCTAAATCAAGAGTGTTTGCGGGTTTCGCGCTACTTCGCTCGTCTCCGTTGGCGGCTTGCAATCGATTTTGTTCTTTGAAACATCGCCAGCAACACCTCCACTAGGCCGCAGTTGTTGCCCGAAAACCTCATCTCGACGGCCGACGACGACTCGCATCCGGCGTTCACGCCTGACGGCAGGACACACTCTATTTTTGAAAAACGATCCGTCGTTCAATCACTGGACGATTGTTGTTTCCCACGAACAAAACGGGAAATGGTCGACGCCGGAAGTGGCGCCGTTCTCCGGCCAGTTCTCCGATGCCGATCCATTCATCACACTCGATGGCCAGCGATTGTTTTTCATACAGCACGCGTCCGGTGAACGAGGAAGCCAGAAGGAAGACACCGACATCTGGATGATGAAAGAAGGAACGGCGCGGGCTGGTCGGCGCCGGAACACCTGGCCGCGGTCAGCAGCGGCCGCCAACGAATGGTTTCCAACCGTAAGCAAAACGAGCAAATCTTTGCTTCGGTTCCTTCTGGGCCGGTCGGGCGGCGAGGACGAAGTGCGACCTGTATGTTTCAGCGCCTGGTCGATGGAAAATATCAGCCGCCGGAAAATCTTGGTGAGCCGATCAACACCGCCGCGAACGAAGTCGAGCCGTTCATCGCGCCGGACGAAAGCTGCATCATCTTTGCCGGGACCGGCCACGCAGAAAGCACGCGGCCTACGATCTATATGTGAGCTTTCGGCGCGACGGCGTGTGGACAAAACCAACGAACCTCGGCGACAAGATCAATTCCGTGGGCTGGGATTTCTCACCCAAAGTTTCGCCTGACGAGGAAATGGTTTTTCTTTACCAGCAACCGCGGCTTTGCTTTGACAAGCCGCTCTGGAAAAACGGCTCACCTACAAAAGAACTCCTGCAAAAGCTGCAGCCCAGTCCGGGCAACGGACTGCGCGAGCATCTACAAGATCGACATCTCCGCGCTGAATTTGCCGGTGCCGAAGTGACGAGTGACAGGTGACCCGAGTGACAGTGAGTTTGCGGCTTCGAACAGCCGCCACTACAATTTTCAATCAAATGAGCCTGGCTGAAATCAAAACTGCTATCAAACATCTTTCGTTCGAAAGAGCGCGCCGAGCTGGCCGCGTGGTTTGCACGGTTGGAAGGATGACGAAGGTGGGACGATCAGATGAAGCGCGACATTGCCAGCGGCAAGCTCCGGGTAGCGTTCTGCACGAAAAGTCGAAGAAGACATCAGGTCCGGACGCGTCGCGAAAATGCCGTGACGTCAGCCATCGGCGTTTTCTGGAACGAGTTCAACAGGCTGCTTGCTCACGTCCAATGTCTCGCGCGAGAAAAAATTTCAACTCTGGCTGCGTGAGTCTGGTTCCACACCCGTCAATGCGAAGTTCAAGCCGCTTGTCGGAAATGTCTGGTCACTGCGAATTGGGGATCACTATCGCGCTGTTGGCCAGAAGAACGGCGATCGTCGTCTGGTTTTGGATCGGCGCTCGCTGAAGAGCCACAACAACTTCATCCGACAACTACGCTTGATTGGCGTAACCTGAGAGATGTTGCCGAACTACGGCGATTTTTTGATCAGGCGCTTCGAACAGCCGGATGAAGAGTGCGCGGACGTTCGAAGGAAAATTTGAGACGGTGAAGATCGGCGGAATGACGATCGAGCGCGCAATTATGAACCGGGCTGGAAATGGTCGGAGCATGTGGGTGCGGCGAGCGGCGCGAAGTTTTGCGAAGTAGAACATGTTGGCCTGGTGGTGTCACGGCTGCGCGTCGTGCCGGATGAAAGATGGTCGTTATTACGAAATGAAACGGCGATCTATTTTACATCGGCTTTGGCTTCACGACAGCTGAGTTATCGGCAACGAACCCGTATAGCTTCGTTTCTGCACTACACCGGCGCGGAACATTGCACGCCTGCGCGAACATAGGGCTTCAGAACTCAGGGATACCTCGAATTGAAACTCGCTCGGCTCCCGCTCTCGCTCGCTGCTACCCTCGCAGTTTACCTTCTATCTCGAAATCCCTTTCCTCGATTCCTGAGTTCCTGATTGAGTTTTTCTTCGTGGTCTTCGTGTGCTCTGTGGTGAAGATTCTTCTAATGCGCCGGATATTTGTCTTGCGCGTCTTTGTGGTTTCTGATGTCGAGCGGAGGCGCGCGAGCGCGGCAGACGCCATGAATGCTGTCGCCGAGCGGTACGCGCATCTGGTGCTGGCTCTGGGAGCAACGCGATCCCGATTATGTCGACGCGTTTTACGGGCCGCCTGAGTGGAAGACGCAGGCGGAGAAGGAAAAGAAGTCGCTGGATGCGATCGGTGCCGAGGCGGCCGAACTGAGCGCGACGCTGGCGAAAACTCCTGACGCAGCAACGTCTGGCGACGAGATGCTCAAATTGCGGCGCGAATATTTGCAGAAACAAGTTTGCCGCGCTGGCGGCGCGGGTGCGGATGTTGAAGGGCGAAAAATTAAAGTTCGACGACGAGTCGCGCGCGCTTTACGACGCCGTTGCGCCAATCCTTGTCGACGGATTCGCATTTGATCAGATCATTGCCCAACTGGAGGCAAAGATTCCGGCGAAGGGTCCGTTGTGGGAACGCTACGAGAAATGGCGGAAGCCGTTTGTGATTCCGAAGGAAAAACTCGATACCGTGTTTCAACTCGCGATCAAGGAATGCCGCGCCCGGACGCTGGCGCACGTTGCGCTTCCGCCTAACGAGGTTTCGCCGTCGAGTACGTGACCAATAAGCCGTGGGGCGGTTACAATTGGTGACAAAGGCAATTTCCACAGCGTGATTCAGGTGAATACTGATCTGCCCATCTTCATCGATCGCGCGGTCGATCTCGCGGCGCACGAAGGTTATCCCGGCCATCACGTTTACAATTCGCTGCTGGAAAAGAACCTGGTCCGCGATCGCGGCTGGGTGGAGTTTTCGGTTTACGCGCTCTTCTCACCGCAATCGCTCGTCGCGGAAGGGACGGCGAATTTCGGCAGGGACGTTGCGTTCCCGACTAAGACCGAGCGAATGAAGTTCGAGAAGGAAGTCTTGTTTCCGCCGCGGGGAATCGATGCATCAGCGCGCAGACGAATATTACGCCGTGCAGGATTTGATCGAAGCAGCTCGACTATGCGACAAACGAGGCCGCGCGAAGATTGATCAACGGCGAGATCGACGAGAGCGCCGCGGTGCAATGGTTGCAAAAATACGCAGTGATGGAACCAGCTCGCGCTCAGCAGCGGGTGAAATTCATCCAGCGTTACCGAAGTTACGTCGATCAACTACAATCTCGGGGAAGACATGGTGCGCCGTTACATCGAGAAACGAAGCGGCACCGATCCCGAGAAACGTTGGAGCGAATTCGCCAAACTGCTGTCCTCGCCGCGATTACCGAGTGGATTGCGGCAGACTTTCACGGAAGATGATTAAGTATCTGGACCAGAAGCCAAGAACAATTTGAATGACAGCGGGCAAGAACGCTTGGGAACCTCGGGGAGAGAGGACAGAAGACCGCGAAGCTTCAAGCCTAGAGACGCTCTCCTGGATCGGGCGAACCGACTACACCGCACCCGATATCGCTCGCTCGCTACCGTCGCAGCGTTGCCTTCTATCTCGGTAATCACGCTTACCTGCGTTCCGCCGCGTTCCACATAGATTCGTCTCAATATCCAGCGGCCTTTTTGCGGTCAAAATGTCGCCGTGGGTAGAAGCGTCTTTGCGGACTGTGATTGCAGGCGCGCCGGAGTCTTTAATTTGGTTCGCCTCGAGCAAGTTGAACTCGATGTCTTTTGTGTATTCCGTAGGAACGTCTGCGTCCGCATAGATGGCGTGCACAGGGCAAACTTCCACGCAGGCCATGCAATCGATGCAGTCGTCGGCATGAATCACCACCTGGGTATCCATCTCGTAGAAGCACGCGACGGGACAGACTTCTACGCAGTCGGTGAATTTGCATCCATTACATTTCTCGGTCACAACATGGGCCATAGCGTTTCAGTAATTAATTCAGGGTTGGGTGAAAAAACTCTGTTACGAGTATTGAGCGACGACGGCGAGTCAAGATTTCTGATTCTGAACTCTATCGGCGTGCAGAGGACTGCCCGCCCTACCTATCCACATGCGTTCGCCGTTCGCCGGTAGGGCGCGTCACTCCGTGCGCGCCGGTCGCGAACTGTTCGTCGCCGGTTCGGAACAAAATCGCCACGGAAAACGTGACGATGGTGCCGAAGCAAATCCACCAGGGAATTCCATCACCGGCAGCCAGCTCGGCTGCGTGTACAGCTTACCGCCGAACAGGCCGGCGATGTTGTTCGGTAGACCACTCAAAATCGCGACGACGATGAAGCCTATGATCATCGCGATGATGTTTCCCAAGTCGTTGCCGCGCCGCTTGGTGAACATCCCGCATAGGAAAACGCCGAGAAGCGATCCGTACGTGTATCCGAATATCCCGAGCACGATTGGGATGATTCGCACGTTCGGATGCACGATGATGAGATATGAAGTCGTCGATGCGACGATAATCATCAGGATCGAAAACCAGACCGTGGCCCAGCGGACGGCGCGCAGGCTCTGTTCGGCCGTTGATCGTGGGTTGATGTACGGCTCGTACCCAATCGCGCGTGAAACTTGTGGCCAGCGCGTTTATCGCTGTGCTGAGCGAGCCCATGGCGGTAGCGAAAATTCCCGCGATCAACAGCCCGCGCAGGCCGACCGGCATTTGGTACAAAATGAAGTGGCAAAACGTTTCGTTAGGCGTTTTGGGCAATGTTGGATCGGGGTGCGCCTGATAATAAACCCAAAGCAACAGGCCAATGGTCAGAAACGTCAGCACGATCGGGATATCGGCCAACCCCGACAGAATCAATGATCGCCGGCTCCGGCGAATATCGGGCGCGGTCAACATCCGTTGCACCATGTCCTGGTCCGTGCCGTGCGTGGACATGGTGATGAAGGTCGATCCGATCAGGCCGGCAAAGATTGTGTACTCGACCTCGAACATTCCTTTGATCTTGTCCCAGCCGTGTTTTGCCGGATCGAGTCCAGTGGTGAAGAAATCCGAAATCCCGAAGCCGCCGTGGCGCTGGACGATTTCGTCCCAGCCGCCGGGAATTTGCGAGTAAAGCAAACCGACCGCGATCAACGCGCTGCCAATCATGATCGAGGCCTGGATGAAATCGGTCCAGATCACCGCTTTGATGCCGCCGAGAGTCGTGTAGATGGCGGTCAAAATGACAATGGCAATCGTTGAGCCGATGTAGATGAACAGCGTTTCTTTTGACCGGGTTGCACGCCGCGAATCATTTCATACGCAAGCGCAAGCGCGATTGCCGCTACATAGAGGCGCGCACCGGACGCCAGCACGCGCGTAACCATGAAAATAGCGGATGCCGCGTTTTTCGTCGGCACGCCGAAACGCGCGGTGAGATATTCGTAGATCGAATAAACTTTGTAGTCGTAGTAAGGCTTGATGAAAATGTAACTGACCAGGATGCGCGCCAGAATGGTGCCGAGCGCCAGTTGCAAATAAGTGTAGTTGCGCAGTCGTGAAGCCTTCGCCCGGCGTGCCGAAAAAGGTGCCGGCGCTTGTTTCCGCCGCGATGATCGAAGCGAGCACGGCCCACCACGGAATTGCGCGACCGCCGAGCGCGAAATCTTTGAGGCTTTCCTCCTTCCGGCCCATGTAAAGGCCGATGGAAATGATGACGATAAAATACAGAAGTAAGACCGCGGTATCGATCGCGAGCCGAGCTGTCCATGTCGGCGGTCATTTAGCCACGGATTGCACGGATTCACACAGATAATGTGATCGATTTCCTCTGCTCATGCTCGTGCTCGTAATCGATGCGGTAGGCTCAGATGCTACTGAATGTCGAAATCCGAATGACGAATGTGCGAGTGGGAAGCTTCAGGTGGATCGGCTTCTCCACAAGACGATGCTAAAATAGCTGGATGACATCGCGTTGAGGACAACGCGATCCACCCATGAAATTCACGAAAATTCGCGCGCCTGATTTCGATCTCGAGAAGACGCTTAGATTCAGGGCAGGTGTTTCATTGGCAAAAGGTCGGCGACGGATTTGTCGGGAGCGATTGGGGATCGTGCGCGTTTATCTCGAGCAACGCGGCGAATTTTTAAAAGTTCGTTTTGGCGGGACGCCAAGCCAGGTCGCCGCGAGCGCATGCGCTCCCGGAATTAGTCGCGCGTTACTTCGCGCTGGATCATCCGCTGGCGGAGATTTGCGATTCGTTTCCGAAGGACCCGGTGATGAATGCTGCCCGCGATTTCTGTCACGGGTTGCGGATCATTCGGCAGCCGAAGTGGGAATGTCTCGGCCACATTCATTTGTTCGTCGATGAAACAGGTGGCGCATATTCGCCAGATTTCGCTGGCGCTCCGGAAACGATTTGGCGAACAACGGAGGATCGGCGATCAGCTCGTGTACACGTTCGCTTCGCCGCGGCGAGTTGCGCAAGCTTCCGAGAAGGAGTTGCGCGATTGCAAGCTCGGCTATCGCGCCAAAAATCTGCGTGCGACGGCGCGGCTCGTCAGCTCCGGCCAAGCGGATCTCGAGGCGTGGTCGGCGTTGTCTGATGCCGAGCTCCGAAAACAACTGTGCGCGTTGCCAGGCGTGGGGCCGAAGATTGCAAATTGCGTGATGCTTTTTGCGTATGAGCGGCTGCGAGCATTCCCGATCGATGTCTGGATCGAGCGCGTGTTGAGGCAGCATTATTTCTCGGGTCGAAAGAAAATGACCGCGCAGCGGCTGCGGCAGTTCTCTGAAACGTATTTCGGCGAACACGGCGGATACGCGCAGCAGTATTTGTTTCATCACGCGCGGAGTGGCGGACGCGGCGATCGGGCGATTGAGGTCAATCGCCCCTACCTCCGACGGAATGAGCGAAGGTAGGGGCGGTTCACCTGAACCGCCCACCACCCTGGCCCAAGTTGTCAGGGCCTGTGGCCTGAGATAGTGTTCCAGCCTTAAAGACGCTTCTACGCCCGAATGCTTCTTCACCAAGCGATCATTGCTACATGACGACGGCTGACACTGTTTTCGCCCAGCCGGGCAATCCCGACAGGCTGCGGGACCACGAACAAGATGCGCGGATGATTTTCTGGGCGCTGCTTGTCGCGATTCTAATTCATTTGCTGGTGGCGTTTTTGCTCGCTGCGTTCAGCGGGTTTTTCTCGCCCGCGCTCCCGGCGCCGGAGAAACCGGTTGAACTGACGTTCATGGATCTGTCACCGGCGTCGAATTCCAAAAATTCCGCGTTCATCGAAACGGACGAATCTAAAAACGCACCGGAGCCGAAAGACAAGACGTTTGAGTCGAACGCTAATTCGATTGGGGCAAGCGAGCTGGCCGCTGCTGGCGAAATGCCGTTGCCGTCTCAGGCGGGGAAGGATCGGCCGTTGATGGATTTTGAGTCAAATCCCTACTCGCTCGACAGCAAGGGCGCGCAGGCGCAGCAGAAACCGGCATCGCAACAGAAGGCTGCGCAGCCTGCCGCGCAACCCGAGCCTATTACTGCTGCGGAGCAATTTGCGTTGCTGACTCAAAAGTCAGCGTCTGCGCTCGATGCCGCGGCTGCATCATCACAAGCGCAGTCGGCGTATCGTCGCCAAAAGGAGCGGACTCACATCGCGGGAAACATTACCAACCGCGGGATCTCGTCGGTGAATGCCTTGGGCACACCGCTCGGCCGTTACCAGAAGATCGTGGCCGATTCAATTGGCTCACGATGGTATACGTACGTCGAACAGAAGCGTGATTTGATTAGCATCGGGACGCTGCGGCTGGGATTTATTATCGATCGAAGCGGACGAGTGAAGAATCTCAAAGTTACCGAAAACAGTTCGAACGAGTCGTTCGCGAGCGTGTGCGTGCAGTCGGTGATGGAAGCGCACCTCCCGCCAATTCCCGCAGACGTGGCGCAGTCATTGCCGCCTGAAGGCTTGGAAGTGGAAGGACTCGGGTTCATTATTTTTCCTAACGGATGATCATCGCCTGGATCATTGCCGAAACGGCGGGAATCGTGGATGTCGTTCTCGGATTTTTCTCGAGGGGCGGCCTTTTCATGTGGCCGCTGCTGGTATGTTCGATCGTGTCGGTTACGATCATGATTTTGCGTGGGCTCGCGTTGCGAAGGAAAATTGTGATGCCGGCTGCGATCGAATCGGAAATAGAACGCATGACGCCGGGCGAAAGTCCCGAACGGCTGTCACGTCTCGTCTATCATGATCCTTCGTCGCTGGCGCGAATTACTCGCGTGGCGCTGCAACACGTGCGCGGGCCGCGTTCGGAAAATGTTGAAGTGGTGCAAACCCGTGCGCGTCACGAGATGGTGCGGCTGGAGCGAGGCCTCATCATTCTTGAAGTCATTGTTGGCATTGCGCCGCTGCTCGGGTTGATCGGCGCCGTTTCCGGTCTGGTGCACGTTTTTTCGCACCTCGGCTTAAGCTCCGGCGGCGGATCGGACACGCGCCAGATCGCGCTTGGCATCGCCGAAGCATTAAACGCAACCGTCTTCGGACTTTCCATCGCCGTGCCGACGCTGGTCGGGTTCACCTATTTTTCCCGAAAAGTGGAAGTGATGTCGGTCGAGATGGAAACGCTCGTCGTCGAGTTGATCAACAAATGCTATTACGGCCGCGCTACGCGCGAACACAAGACAGCGCAGATTCCGACCTCCGTCGCGTGAAGCGCGCGACGCAATTCGCATGAATTTTTCAGTACAGAAAACGACGAGCGCCTGTCATCATTATCGTCTCGCTCGTCGATATTCTCATCATCCTGCTGATATTTTTTGTCGTCTCCACAACGTTCAAAAAGATCAGCCGGAGGTGCAGATTAATTTACCGGAATCGAAGACCGCACAGAAACGGCCGGCTGAGCTCGATCACGCGATCGTGAGCATCAACCAAGATGACGAGGTCAAGCTGGATGGACGAGCCGTAAACGTGGATGAACTGGAAGCCGCGGTGCGCGGTTTGCCTGAACAGCGTAAGTCGACGCTCGCGCTGCAAGCGGACAAGAAAGCGTCATTCGGCACGATCATTAAGGTGATGGACGCGTTGAAGCTGGCGGGCGTGAAAAATTTGCCGGCGTTCACTCGGGACGAAGGACCATGATCCTGCCGATCTTGCAGTATGGCGACCCGATCCTGCGGGCCAAAGGTGAACGGATCGAGAAAATCGATGAGCGAATCCGGCAGCTGGCAATGAACATGATCGAGACCATGCACGAAGCGCACGGTGTCGGGCTGGCAGCGCAGCAGGTCGGTCAGCCGTTGCAGCTCACCGTGCTCGACGTTTCGGCCGTCGAAGACCGGCCAAGCACGCTCAAGCTCAGTGGCAAAGATGTCGATCCGAAGAGCGCGATGCCGATCGTGCTGATCAACCCGGAAGTCGAGGTGCGCGGCGAAACCGAAGTGGGCGTGGAAGGTTGCTTAAGCTTTCCCGAGATCACCGCCGACATTGAACGAGCGCAATCGGTGCTTGTGCGCGCGCAGACGTTGGAAGGCGAGATGTTTCAAATCGAGGCGAGCGGTCTTCTCGCGCGGGCGATTCAACATGAGCACGATCATCTCCACGGAATCTTGTTCATCGATCGGATGAGCTCCGCGGCAAAAGCCGCGTTGTCGAGTCGCCTGAAACGATTGCAAAAGGAAACGAAACGCGGCGTCCGGCATCGCGAAGAACTTGTAAGCGAAACGACGTTGTAGCTAGCTTACCTGCAGGGTGCGATCGGCTTCTCCGAAGACGATGGCTCGTCGCCGTCGGCGCACAGGTACTCAGGCGGCAAAGCCGCACTTGCTTACGCCAACGCGTTGAGGACAACGCGTTCGCACCTATCGTCGTCAGAAATCCAGTCAACGGGCTCGTGGCTGACGCCGCGTTGAGTTTATCGGCTAATCCGATTTCGCGCGCTTCGCGTCCTGCTTCGATCGCTTTCTTGAATGCTTTTGCCATCCGAACCGGATCGGACGCGATTGCGATTGCGGTGTTCACAAGCACTGCGTCGGCGCCCATTTCCATTGCTTCAGCGGCGTGACTCGGCGCGCCAAGTCCCGCGTCCACAACAACCGGCACGATGGCCTGTTCGATGATGATCTCGATCTGCGCGCGCGTTTCGATGCCGCGGTTGCTGCCGATCGGCGACCCGAGCGGCATCACCGTGGCCGTGCCGATGTCCTGCAATCGTTTCGCGAGCACGGGATCGGCGTTGATGTGCGGAAGAACAGTGAACCCTTCCTTCACCAGAATTTCCGCCGCCGCGAGTGTCTCAACAGGATCGGGCAGCAAGTAGCGCGGGTCTGGATGAATCTCGAGCTTGATCCACGTCGGCAAACCTGCGCTCGCCGCCAGCCGCGCGAGGCGCACGGCCTCCTCCGCATTTCGGGCGCCGCTGGTGTTCGGCAGGAGCAGAAAACGTTTGGGATCGATAAAATCGAGAATGTTCGCAAACGGATCGTGTTTGCCTGAGAGATCGGCGCGACGCAGCGCGACGGTGACCAACTCGGTGCCGCTGGCGATGAGTGCGTCCCGCATCAACTCGTTCGACGCAAATTTTCCAGTGCCAACCAGCAGACGCGATGCGAACTCGCGATCGGCGATCTTCAGTTTCGAGGGCTTATCAGCCATGGGAAAGAATAAGCGAATTCACGAACACGCGCGAATGTCATCTCGGGGAGCGCAGGCTCCTGCCTGTTGCCGTCGGCAGCTTGCCGACGACTCAGACAGCTGCACGACTCGTTGGTGCGCGTTAAGAGCTTTTCGGCAGGCTGCCGAGACAGGCTGGCAGCCTGTGCTCCCGAACAGATGCATTAGAATTTTCAGCTGTAGCTACTTTCGTTCGGATGACCAAATTTGATCTTCGCAGGCAGGATTGCATCACAGGAATGTCGCGCCTCGCCGATGAAAGCGTTGATCTTGTGGTGACGTCGCCGCCATACAATCTCGGAATCAGCTACGGGAAGTATTCCGACCGTCAGGACCGGCGATCGTATTTAGGTTGGTGTGGCGAATGGGCAGGACAAATCCGCCGCGTCTTAAAATCGGACGGTTCTTTTTCCTCAACATCGGCGCCGCGCCGTCGAATCCGATGCTGCCGCACGAAATCGTGATGACGTTGCGCGAGTTTTTCGTTCTGCAAAACACGATTCACTGGATCAAATCCATCGCGATCGACGCAGCCGATGGAAAAGCCGACGCGCGCCGACCCTCACCTCAATCCTCTCAGCGCTCCGCCCGGTCGCGATCCCAACCCGGACGCGGAGCGCCGGGTGAGGGTCGAAGGCGGCATCAAAACGTTTGGCCATTTCAAGCCGATCAATTCGCCGCGATTTCTCAACGATTGCCACGAATATGTTTTTCATTTCACGAAGTCCGGTCGCGTCGAACTGAATAGGCTGGCGCTTGGCGTTCCGTATCAGGATAAGAGCAACATCGCGCGCTGGTCGCATACTCGGGGAAAAGATCTGCGTTGCCGCGGGAACACGTGGTTCGTCCCGTACGAAACAATTCAAAGCCGCGAGAAAGAACGGCCGCATCCGGCGACGTTTCCGGTTCAACTCGCCGAATGGTGCATCAAATTGCACGGAGCGTCGCGCGTCCGAACCATGCTGGATCCTTTTCTCGGCATCGGTAATTCCGCGGTCGCAGCGCAGCGCTGTGGCGTCGAAAGATTTATCGGATTTGAAATCGATGACGCGTATCTCGCGGAAGCGAAGCGGCGAATTGCTAGCGGTCGCGGCGCTCGATCTCGAAAGTGAAATTCACTTGGCGAGCATCGACAGCACAGCACCCGCGACTTCGTCGGCGCTGACGGCTTTCATGCAGCGGAAATCGATTGGACATTCGCGGAGAAAACAGGGGCTGCATTCGACATGGTGTCGCAAAATAGTATGCCCGTTGCCGAGTGGTCCGGTCAGGCGCGGTTCGGTCGAGCCGAAAACGGCGACCACAGGCACGCCGAGTAACGCGGCAAGATGCATCGTGCCCGTGTCGTTGGTGAGTAGCAAACGGCACCGCCGCAATTCGTCGATAAGTTGATCGAGCGTGGTCTGCCCGATCCGGTTCACGCAATGATCGCCGATCGCAGCGGCGATCTGTTCGCCTATTGCGGCGTCGTTCTTCGTCCCGAACAGAATCCATTGCGCCGATGATTGCGCGGTGATCTTTGCCGCTGCCTCAGCGAATCGCTCGGGCAACCATCGCTTGGCCGGGCCGTATTCCGCGCCAGGGCAAAGACCGATTCAACGTTTGATGTTTGATGTTTGATGTTTGATTTGGTTTCGGAACTTCGATGTTCGATGTTTCTGCCCCGCATTCGCGCGCGATCCGAAGAAAACGGAGCGAATGATGTTCGGGCGGGCCGGGCTTTCGTGGCTCGCGAACGATTTGGTTCACGAGCCAACTCCGCCAATGGCCGCGATAGCCCACTCTTCGCGGAATTCCGCTCAGCCAGGATTCAAGCGCGACACGCAACGAATTCGGAAAGAGAATCGCCACGTCAAAAGGCATTTGTTGCCTCAACAGCCTAACAACTGGAAGAAGCGAACCCTCTGGCAAAGGAATGATCGCGTCCACTTCCGGAATGAGCTTCCACATCGGCGCGATCTTGTCGGGCGCAGCGATTGTCACGTGAACGTCGGGACGCCCATTCTTGATCGCGCGGACTGCCGGCACGCTCATCACGGCGTCTCCCAGCCAGTTGCTTGAGCGGATGAGAATTCGAAATGGCTTCAGATCACTAGCCGAAATGCCGGGCGGCAGATAAATGCCGCGTTTGTAGTGTGCCAGAAGAAAATTGGGCTCAGGGGTTTTCCAGCGATTGTGCACCCAGAACCAGTCTTCGGGCGCGCGGCGAATTTGTTGCTCGATCACTCGATTTATTTTCGACGTCAGCACCGCAACCGAAGCGCCGGTCTCATCGAACCGCTCCGTGAATACCATGCGCCAGCGCGCGCGTCCGGTGGTGTAAACTCCAGCGGCAATCAGCGCCGCCCGTGTACGTTTGGCGAGTAGAGCTGGCAAAGGCGAAGTGGACGCAAGCCGCCCGAAAAATGGCGTCCAAACGCCGTGATCGCCGGCGTGTTGATCCGACAAAACGCCGACGCCACCACCTGAGCGCAGCAAGTCGATCACCGGCTCGAAGCCATCGTGGCGATCGAACAATTCCAATCCAGTCTGACTGCGGGTCCGCCGTACATGCTCGTCAATGAAACGGTTGCCCAGTCCCTGGCATACACTCGCGCCTCTAACAAACCCAACGAACTTCGGCATCAATTGCGCGAACACTTCCCACGTTCCGAGGTGACTCAGAACGAGCACCACCGGAACGCCTGCGCGAAATTCCCGCGCCATCGACTCGATATTTTCGACCTCGACGCGCTCGAGGATTTTCTCCGGTGGCATCTGCGTGAGTTTTGCGCTGCAAAGCAGGTTGGCACCGAGCCGCCGGAAATGGCGCGCACAAGCTGACGCAATTCGCGCGGCGACTTTTCATTCGCAAACGCAATCTCAAGGTTGCGCGTTGCCGGAGACGGCGATATTTCCCGGCAAACACCCACGCGCAAACGCCGAGGAATTGCCCGAAAGCGAAGAGAAACGGCAGCGGCAGCGCGGCGACAACGGCTGAGCCGACGCGATAAAGGAGATAAACGACAAAATCGCAGCATTGCGAAGGCGGATCGGCTGTCCCGGAGATGCGCGCGGGCGCAGGGTAGATTTGCCTGCAGCTTGCTTCAACCAATATAATGTGCGCGGTGTCGCCGCCGTCTCGCAGATTCGTTTCGCTCGGATTTCCGCACGCTCTGCGCGTTCGCTCGCAACGGTTTGGTTTAATCCTGCTGATGCAGCAGAGTGCTGCGCACCCCAGACAAGGTCGTGCCACGAAATGAACGAGGAACTGAACGCTTTGCAGCGAAAGCTTGAAATCCGCAAGCGTGAATTGACCGAGGCGCACAGCCATATCGCTGCGCTTAGAGGAAAAGTTGCTGAAACTGAAACAATATCGGCGCGAGCTGAAGCTGCTGAAAGAACAGAGAGATGCACTGCGCAAATCCGCAGAGCGCGGGGTTGGGTCCATGCTTTGCTCGCGCCTTATCGCCTTCCGGAACACGGCTGGCAAGAAAATTTTCAGTCTGGAAAAATGGGATCAAGAGGCAAGCGCGCGCGGCGACCGAATACCAGAAGTGGTTTGAGCAGCATCGCGCGAACGCACAGGAACTTGCAGCGAATCCGTGATGAGGCGCGCACGTTCGACGTCGCGGCCACTGATTAGCAATCATCACGCCTGTGTTCGACACGCCCGTGTCGCGGCTCGAGGAAGCCGTTCGAATCAGTGCTGGCGCAAGCTTATGAAAACTGGGAACTCGTGCTGATCGATGACGGGTCAACCGACCCTGACCTGCTCCGTATCCTGCCTCACGTTGCGGGGCGCGACCCGGCGAATCGTGCTGGCGAACCTGGGAAAACACGGAGGTATTTCTGCAGCGTCGAATCGTGGACTCGAGCTCGCTCGCGGAGAGTGGATCACTTTTCTCGACCACGATAGATGTCCTCGAGCCGGATGCGCTTTTTCAAATTGTGAAGGCTTTGCAGACGCATCCCGATGCCGATCTGATTTACAGCGATGAAGACAAGCTCGGGGAAAACGGTTTTGAAGCGCCGCTGTTTAAGCCGGATTGGTCGCCCGATTTCTTTCTCTCTTACAATTACGTTGGTCACTTGACCGCAGCTGCGTCGCGATCTCGTGCAGAAAGCTGGCGGGTTCCGTCCGCAGTTCGATAGCGCACAGGATTACGATTTGTTTTTTCGCGTGACCGAACTAACCAGCCGAATTCATCACATTCCGCGGGTCCTGTATCATTGGCGGCGAAGCGAAAGCTCCAGTGCGATCAGTGTCCGGCAAAAGCCGGAACAGCTCGATGCCTCGCGCCGTGCCATTGAAGATCATCTGAAGCGTCGTGGCGAGGCAGCGCATGTTGCCGTCGACTGGCGCACTCACGCGTTTCGCGTCCGACGCGAACTGCCAGAACCGAACAACAATTTCCATTATCATTGCGAATTCTCACGGTGACGAGGCGCTCGAGCGATGTGTTGAAAGTCTGACGACCAAAACAAACTACCCGAATTACGAAATTCTCATTGTTCAGAGCGACAACTCCTCAGGCGCGCGCCTTGTCTTGTCGCGTTTCCCGCATCGTTTGCTGCAATTCTCAGGCGCGCCGAATGATTCAGCAGCCAAAAATTACGCAGCAAAGGAAAGTGATGCGCCATGGCTTCTTTTCCTCGACGACACGGTCGAAATCGTCGATCCGGAGTGGCTCACGATCATGGCCGAGCATGTCCAGCGACCGGAGGTCGGGGCGGTAGGCGCGCGTTTGTTGAACCCGAGCGGCACGGTTGAGCACGCGGGAATTGTGGTGGGCGTGAACGGGAACTGCACAGCCGGCCTTTGCGGTTTCCCGGCGGAACATCCTGGGACGAATCGGCAGTTGCAGGTAACTCGCAATTGCAGTGCGGTGTCGAGCGCGTGCATGCTGACGCGGCGTGGAGGTTTTCGGGCAGGCTGGGGGTTTGACGAAAGCCTGTCAGGCGCGCTCGCCGACGTTGATCTTTGCCTCAAAATCCGACGCGCGGGTTATCTGATTGTTTACACTCCTTTCGCAAGACTTTACTGGCATGCGACGCACAGTGAGAAAACAGACACCAGCGGCGATGCGATTTTGCGACAGCGTTGGGCAAACGTTTTGGAGCGCGATCCTTATTACAATCCAAATCTTTCTCGCGAACGTGCCGATTTCTCGCTAGGCAAATACGAGGCCACAATCGAATCAAAATGAACAAACGCGAAAAGATCTTTGGCAGGGTATCGACCTGGCGCTCAAAACGCACTCACCCCTCGTGATTATCGCAAGGCATCCTTCGCCCAGGAGCTGGCGCAACGTGAGGCATGGACGCGGGCGAACTCCGTAGCCGCCGACCGTAAGCAGGGCAAAAACGTCGGCGGTTATCGCAAACTCGCCTACATCACCGGCACGAAATACAGCACTCGGGCCCCTTACGTCGAATTCAACGGGACTTTCCAATCCCGTCACGCTCTATCGGGGCAACACCCGACTACAAACTCG
>ERZ1370068.23-contig-10017_pt1 | contig 66878 bp, 90 predicted proteins | sample MGYA00561227_ERZ1370068 | MGnify/ENA primary metagenome ERZ1370068 (study PRJEB38410, sample SAMEA6850437) | metagenome | study: Metagenomic assessment of the ecological functions of the soil: analysis of the soil microbiota associated with the... | reverse complement strand
GTTCTTCCTCCATCTTCAGCATCACCCGCGTCTAACGCTGTTCCTTGACGGTGGCCTCGCTGGTCCCGGCCGAGCAGCGTGGCGATCTGTTTGTTGAGCAGGTTGGCGACGATCCCCGCCCTATCACGTCTCGTTCACGCGAGTCAGCGCGTCGTACTGGCGATGAGCTCGGCGTATTCCCGCCGCCCGCGCGCGCCAGGCATCGCGGTCGACGCCTCGCCGAACCGCAGTCGGCAGATCCTGTTCGCGAAACGGCTTTCACTCGGAAATTGGATCGCGCCGGCCGATGGCCTGTACCGATACGGGGATGCCGCCGCCCGGCGGTGAGCGATGCGACTGCGGGCGGTGCGTCCGTTCGGTGTTCTCGCTGGAGCTCGAGGCCGCTCAGCCCGGGAGGCGCACGTCGAGCACGACATCCCTGAGCCTGGGGCGCGGGCCTTGAGGCTCAAAGTCGGAAAGACTTCGACGCTCAGCCCAACCGACGTGATGCCTTCCGCAGGCCTGGGGCGGAGCGAGTCGTCGTCGACGACAAAGACGACGGGGCCCTCCGAGCTCATCGCTTCCTCGGCAGGGCGAAGTGGAAAGTGGCGCCGTGGCCCGCGTCTGCCGTCGCCCAGAGTCGTCCCCCATGTCCATCCATGATGGAGCGGCTGATCGCCAACCCCATACTGAGCCCGCCCGATTCAGGCGGGAACGCCTCGTAAACAGGCTGGCCGCCTCCTCCTCGCGGAAGCTCACGCCGGCATCCTCTGACCGCGACCACGGCCTACACCATCGTCGTCACGGTCTTCCGCCCACGGTCGAGCGCACGACCAGCTGGCGCCGTGGCGGCGACTTCTCACGGCCTGGCCGCACCATCATCAGGTTCAGGCGGCCTGGCTGGAGCTGATCCGGATCGCCTACATCGCCGGCACGTCCGCGGCGAGACAGCCCGGCGTGATCCTGCCGCCCCAGCCTTCGGGGCGGGATTGAGAGATACCCCTGCGACACCGCGCTGGTCGTGGCGCTGGCCATGGGGCGACCGACGATCGCGACAGCAGCGCCTGAATCCCGTTGATGACTTCCGCCGCCCGGTTCCGCCATTGATAACCGCCGCGCCTCCCGCCTGGAGTCGACGCCCAGCGCTGCCCGCGGCCAGCCAATTGAGGCGGTCGCGTTAGCGGTTTCGGCGGAGACGATTTTTGGGCGGCCACAGGGGCTGTTTGACCTCGCGCGGGCTGAGCGGAGGCGGTTGAGCCGCCCATTTCGCCACCTGGCGGACGCGCGAGTTCACCGGCGACTCTGGCAGCGCGTCCTCGGCACCGCAGCTCGGTGGATGTTATATTCCCGAGTTCCCGACGGTCGCGTCCTGTTCGTCCGCATGGGGCAGGATCAGCGGCTGGCCGTATCGACCCGGTCCTGTCCTGATTACGTGAACGAGCTCGCCTCCCAGCGCCTTCGTGCGAACCAATCTCGCCTGATGTGCTCTTCAACGGCGCGTAAAGAAGCGCCCGCTTCAGCGCAGAAATTCTGCCGACGGCCCGGCCTTCGACCATCCGTACAGCCTGGCTCCGCGGTTCCAGTATGATCACATCGTTCACGTCGCGAACGAAGACCGTGTCGCATCAGATCGAGGAGGGCCGCTTGCTCGTAGCGTCTCCGCCGACTTGCGCACTCTGGACACCAAGTAGGTGACGACGGCCGAGGGTCAAAAAAGGCAGTGATGGCCGCGGCATTGAGCGGCTCGCTCACGTGGAAAGAGAAAATCGGTGGCGCGAAGTAGTACGCCAGACACCCAACTCCGATGAGCGAGAAAACGACCGATACGGGGAAACTGCCCTGAGGGATAACAGAACGATAATAACCAGATACAGACACGCAGTGGTGACGAGGTCGAGCCTGAGATTGAAGCAGACAAAGGTGGCCAGCGCGAGAGCGATGCTGCCGGACAACCATAGGGTGACGGCACGCCGGAATTTCATCGCTGGGGATATGGCATGAGATACCCCGCGCCATCCTGCGCCGCCATACTCAGATCAAGCCGCCGGCGGACGGTTGCGTGCTGTTGGTCTATGAAAATGTCACTCCCGTAACTGGTCTCGTGAAAGTGTCACCCCATGAACCCATGGGAGACACTCACGATGAGTCGGAAGGAAGCGCCGCGCGATCGGGCTGCTCAAAGCCTTGGTGGCGGAGCGGATCAGGATGCGGAGGTGGCCGACCGCGCTTGGCGCGTGAGCGAGCGGCAGGTGCGGCGGCCTGCAAGCCGCCGCTTCGACGCGCAGGGCGCCGCGGGGCTGCTGCCACCGCAGCCGGGGCCGGCCCGTCGCCGCGGCGCGCTGGCCGCCGGCGGCTGCGGCAGCAGGTGGCGACGCTGCTGACCACGACGTACCGGGACTTCAATGACTGCCATGCCACGGAGAAGCTGCAGGAGGTCGAGGGGCTGGCGCTCAGCCGCGCCACCGTCCGCCGCCTGCGCCAGCGCCCTGGGGCGGCCCGCCAAGCACCGCCGCCGGCCCGCGGCAGTATCAGCGCCCGCCGCGAGCCCTGCGCCCGCATGGGCGCGCTGGTCCAGCTCGACGCCAGCCCCTTCGCCTGGCTCGAGGACCCGGGGCCCCACGCATGAGCCTGCACGGCGCCATTGATGACGCCACCGGCACCGTGCTCGCCCTGCACTTCCGCCCCACCGAAGATCTGCACGGCTACGCCACCCTGCTCGCGCCAGCTCGGCCACCCAGTACGGCCTGCCGCTGGCCTTCTACGGCGATCGCCTCAACGTCTTCCTCCGCAACTGACGCCCACTGGACGCTCGCGGAAGAGCTGCAGGGGGCCCAGTCACCCACCCACTTCGGCCGGATGCTCGCAGAGCCTCGGCATCGGCTTCATCCCCGCCGGCTCGCCCCAGGCCAAGGGCCGCATCGAGCGCCTCTGGCAGCACCCTGCAGGATCGCCTCGTCAGCGAACTGCGCCTGCACGGCATCGACCACGCTCGAGGCCGCCAGCGCCTTCCTGCCCGCGTTCCTGGCCGACTTCAATCCGCCGCTTCGCTCAGCCCGCCGGCGCGGCTGCAGCCCGCGTGGCGCCGCGCCCCGCGCGATCGCTCGCCGCTGCTCCTCGGCTGCCGCTACCTCCGCCGCGTCGCCGCCGACAACACCGTGCCGCCTCGGGCTGCGCTGGCGTGCAACTGCCTCCGGGCCGCGCCGCCGCAGCTGGGCCGGGCACCGCGTCGAGCTCCGCGGAATTGCTCGACGGACGCCTCGTCGTGCTCCACGACGAGCGGGTCCTCGCCTCGCAGCGCAGTCCCGGCCCGGGCTTTGTCCTCCGGCCCCGCCCCTCCCACGCGGCACGCGCCGGTCGCGACGCACCCGTACACCCCCTGACGACGTCCGTGCCGCCGCCGCGCCACCCTCGCGGTCACCTCCCGTCGCACCCGGACGAGCGCGCACCCATCCCTGGCGCCCCGGCGTCACCCCGCACAGCCGCGCCCTGCAGCGCGCGTGGCGGCAGCGGACACTTTTCACGGAACAGTTAGGGGATGTCCATTTTCACTGGACAGCGACAGCCGCCGGCGGCGGCGACGGGTCGCGGAGCGCTGCGGATTAGAAAGGTGAGAGCCCCGCGACGAGGCCGGTGAGGAACACGCCGTCAAAGGTGCCGGCCCCCCACCGATGGAGACGACGGGAGCGCCCAACTCGCCGAGCCGGTACAGGTTCCAGAGGTCGGCGCCGGATCAGGGCGCCCATCGAGCCGGAGACGTAGGCGAACGGGGCGCCCCCGAAAAGGCGAGCAGCAGGTCACGGCGGCCGCGGCGAGCGGGATGAACATGGGCACCGCGATGCGCTGACGCGCCGGGCACGACCCTCGCCAGGCTGTGGATGATCACGGCGACGATCGCGATGCCGAGCAGCATGCGTCCTCGGATAGCGATGAGAAACAGGTACAGGGACAGCACCACCGCAGGGCGCCGCCCACATTGAGTCGCAGTGACGATCGTCGCCCTCCTGCTGGACCGGCGGCGCGACATAGGTCCGTGCCCGTGGAAGACGGTGATCTCCGGGACGAAAGGACGCGCTCCACGTGTATCGCCCAGAGGGGAATGTTGACGTGGCTGCTGACCAGTGACAGCAGCATGACCGCGAACATGGCGCGGGCCGGTACGCTGATCTTCCGGTAGGCGTAGCCCAGGACCCTCAATCCGACGACGAACACCAGACCACTATAAGAACAGGAAGAAGCCACTAACTGAGGAGTGAGCGGCAGCGCGGTCGCGGAAGATCATCGAGAACGCTACTCTAGGCTCCCGGCGGTGAACCAGATCATTCACCTTGATCCGGCGTTCACGCGCGTCCTCGTACCCCCTGCGCGTACTCCAGCCCGAGCCAGATGACACCGCAGCCCACCACACCACGAATCCCCACGCCGCGCTCTGCAACAACGCGGGTAGTCCGATCTCGCCCCCGGCCGAGCCAGAGCAGACCGCCGAGAAGCGCAACCGCCGTCCCCACCGTGAGCCACCCCCGGAGCCACAACCCCATATGCTGACCCTCCTTACGCGTGCGTCGGCTTTCGCTTTTGTGACGATGGAGGGCGTCTGGCGGCTACACGCACACCGTCCTGATCTTTGCGAAAAAGAGGCGAACGGGAGTTCCGTGCCTGAATTGACCTCGTCCCGCCCCCTGGCAGGATGGTAGTCGCACCATGACCATCCCCTCAAGGAGACGAGGCCCCAATGAGCGTCGCCAATGGCCGCGAGTTCCTCAATATTCCCGGACCCACGAACGTCCCCGATGCCGTGCTGGCCGCCATGCACCGGCCGGCCATCGACATCTACTCGGGCGACATGCTCGGCCTCACGCGCTCGCTCCACGAGGACCTGCCGAAGGTCTTCCGGACGGCGGGGCGCGCGTATATCTACGCGGCCAATGGCCACGGCGGCTGGGAGGCCGCGCTGAGCAACGTGCTGTCGCGCGGCGAGACCGTGCTCGTGCTGGAGAGCGGGCATCTTCGCGGCGGGCTGGGGCGACATGGCGCAGATGATGGGCGCGAAGGTCGGAGTCGCTGAAGGGCGACGCGCGGCGCGCGGTGAACCCCGAGGCGGTCCGGCAGCGCCTCGAGGCCGACGCGAGCCACGAGATCAAGGCCATCCTGGTGGTGCAGATCGACACCGCCTCGGGCGTCGTCAACGATCTGCCCGCCATCCGCGAAAGCGATCGACCGCCGCCCGGCATCCCGCGCTGCTCGATGGTGGACGCGGTGGCCTCGCTGGGCTGCATGCCGTTCGAGATGGACGCGTGGGGCATCGACGTCGCCATGGCCGGCTCGCAGAAGGGCCTCATGACGCCGCCCGGCCTGGCCTTCGTCGCGGCCAATGAGCGGGCGCATGCCGCGCACCAGAAGGCCGATCTCCGCACCCGCTACTGGGACTGGACGCTTCCGCCAGGGCCAGGCCCACTACCAGAAGTACGGCGGAACGCCGCCCGCAGCATCTCGCTCTTCGCGCTCCGCAAGGCGCTCGACCTGCTCGCTCGCCGAGGGACTGGAGCACGCGGCCCGGCGCCACGCCCTGCTGGCCGAGGCCACGCGCCAGGCGGTGGGCCGGTGGGCGGAGGGCGGCGCGCTCACCATCAACGCCACCCAGCCCGCGGAGCGCGCCAACTCCATCACCTGCGTGCTCACGCCGGACCGCGATCCCCAGCCGCTGCTCGACTACTGCCGCAACAAGTGCGGCGTCGTCCTCGGCGTCGGCATCGGCGCCCTTCTCGGGCAAGGCGTTCCGCATCGCCCACATGGGGCCTACGTCAACGCGCCCATGGTGCATCGGCGCCCTCGGCGCCGTCGAGATGGGGCTGGTCGCGCTCGGCATTCCCCACGGAGCCGGCGGCGTGCAGCGGGCCGTCGAGTATCTTCGGCCGCGAGGTCTTCCGCCTGAGGGCAGCAGCTACACGATCTTCTCGTACACCCCCGGCGGTGATCGGGCGAAGACCGGGATCTGGCTCGGACACGTTCTTGAAGCTCTTGGGCCCGAGGGCCTCCAGCACCACCACGAGGCGGATCCGCTCGGCGGTGAGCGGGCCCACGATGACCTCGCCCCCTGCGCGAAGCCCGCGAAGCGCGCGGCCTGATTTGGTCACGGGCCCGGTGGCGGTGAAGGTCCAGCGCTGGGCGCCGGCTCCGCCCAGCTTGGTCGCGCCCCACCAGCGCCTCGCCGGTGTTGATCCCCATGTGCAGCGCGATGGCGGGCAGGGTGCCGCGATGCTGCTCGTTGAGATCAATCGTCTTCTGGCGGATGGCAAAGGCGGCGCGCGTGGCGTTCAGCGCATGGTCCTGCCGGCCCGCTTCCCGCTTGTCGCCGGCCACCGCGCCCTGGAAGATCACCATGAGGCCGTCGCCCGCCGTCTCGTTCACGTCGCCGTGGTGCGCGCGGATGATCTCGAGGAAGGAAGAGAAGTAAGTCTGCACCACGTGATTGAGCTGGTCCGGCGGGACCTGCTCGCTGAGCTTGGTGTACCCCGCGATGTCGAGGAAGAGGACGGACACCTCCCTCCTTGCGCTTCTCGAGCTCGGTGGCGTTGGGATTGCGCTCGAGCAAGGCCTTCACCGCGTCGGGCACGAACTTCGACAGCTCGCCCTTGAGCTGCTCGAGCAGCTCCACCTGCCGGCGCGAGGCTTGCAGGCTCTCCAGCGTGCTGGCCAGCTCCGCGTTGCGCGTGGAGAGCTCGTCCCGCGCGCGCGCCGAGGCCCGCACTCATCTCGTTGATGGCCTCTCCCAGGTCGCCGATCTCGTCGCGCGAGCCCGTGCTGGTGATGCGCGCGGCGAAGTCGCCCGCCGCCGATGCGGCGGGCCACGCCCGCCACTTGACGGATGGGCTTCACCACCACCTGGCGCATGGCCACCCACAGCACGCCCTCGCGGCCACGATGGTGAGGAAGCCGACCAGCATCTGGCGGTTGCGCTGCTTGCGCACCTCCGCGAACACCGGGCTCCATGCTGGTGGCCACCCGCACCACCGCGCGCACCTGGTGGTCCGCGCCGTGGCAGCCCTGGCACTTCTCCTGGTTCAGCACCGGCCGGTGCACGGTGAAGAAGGTGGTGCCGTCCCGCTGCTCCAGCGATTCCTGGGTCTGGAGTGTCTCCACCGCCGCGCTTGAAGAGCGGCCCCGTCATGGCGGGGCCCGCGGGGCGCGCCATCTTGGAGATGGAGTCGAACACGCCCTTCTCCGAGCCCGGCGTTCTTCTCCACCTCCTGGAGCGTGACGAGGTCCGTGAAGGCCTCCACGCCATTGCGCCGGTAGATGTCGAGCCCCGGCACCGCGCTGGAGCTCTTGAGGTCGCTGATCAGCATGCGGGTGACGTCGGGCCGCTCCTGGAGCATGGCCGACTCGACGCTGGCGATGAGGGCTTCGGTGAGGCGCCGTGCCGCCTGCTTGCTCTGGTCGACGAGGAGGGGCCGATTCCTGCTGGATGGTCAGCACAGTGGAGGCGCCGAAGCCAATGATGAGCACGGCCAGGATGACGAGGCCGATCTTGACCGTCAGCGGGACACGCGTCATCGGCGCCCTGGCCTCATGCCTGCGCCGGAGCGTAGCACCAAGGCGTGCATGGCGGGCAACCCCTGCGAGCGATGAGAGGGCTTCCACCCTTTCCCCACGCTCGCCCGTATACCCCGGGCAGACGCACCCAGATCGCACCGAGGAGGCTCGCCGCCGATGTCGTTCGCGGCACCGTTCCAGCGCCTGGCCTGGTCCAGCCTGGTCGCCGCAGTCCGCCGAGCAGCTCGGCATCGCCGCGGCACCCATGGTTGCCGTGCTGGCGCTGGAGTGCGGCGCGCGGGAGACGGGCTTCCTGACCGCGCGCGCAGACCCTGCCGTTTCTCCTGCTCTCCTTCCCCGCGGGCGTACTCGTGGATCGGCTCCCGCGCCGCGGACTCATGGTGGCGGCCGAGCTCGTGCAGGCGGCGGCCCTCCTGGCTCTGCCCGTGCTCGCGATGTTCGGCTGGCTCTCGGTGCCGCTGCTGGCGCTGCTCGGCTTCGTCGCCGCGACGGGCACCGTGGTCTACTAGCGTGGCGGCGCCCGCGCTCGTGCCCGCGCTGGTGCCGCGTGCGGCGCTGGCCGCCGCCAATGGCCGGCTGGAGCTGGCGCGCAGCGTGGCCTATGCGGCCGGGCCCGCCCTGGCGGGCGCGCTGGTAGGCTGGGCGGGTGCTTCAGCCGGACCTTCACGCTGGCGGCCGGGCTCTCGGGCGTCGCGGTGGTGCTCCTCATCGGCGTCCCGGAGCCGGCGCGTCCGCGATGGCACCGCGGCACTTCGGGCGCGAGCTCCAGGAGGGCGCGGGCTTCGCGTGGACGCATCGGTACCTGCGACCCATCTTCCTCACCGCCGTCTTCTGGAACTCTCGTGGTTCGTGCTTCAGGCAGCCTACGTGCCGTATGCCGTGCACGGGCTCGGCATGACCGCGTCATCCATCGGCACCTCGCTGGCCGCCTATGGCGTCGGCATGCTGGTGGGCGCGCTGCTGGCGGCGCGCGCCTCATGCAGTGCCTGTCCATCGGCATGTCCATCGCCATGGGGCCGCTGGTGTCGGTGGCCGCCGCGGCGGTGATGGTGGCCACGCTCTGGCTGCCCTCGCCGCTCCTGGTGGGGGCCTCCTTCTTCCTCTTTGGCGCCGGGCCCATCCTCTGGACCATCAGCCAGACCACCCTACGCCAGACCGTCACGCCGGATGCGCTGCTGGGCCGCGTCTCCGCGCTGTTCATGACGGCCTCCGCGGGTGCGCGGCCCATCGGCGCGGCCATCGGCGGCGCGGTCGGCGCCGCATCCGGCCCCGAGGCCGCCATTCTCCTCGCTGCGCTGGGCTTCGTGGTGCAGGCGCTCCTGATTCTGTGGTCGCCGGTGCCGCGGCTCGGCTCGCCTGCCGGAGCGGGTGGCGAGCGCCTGACGGACGCTTCCGCAGAACGAGCCACCTTCCCTCGGCCGGCGCGCCGCCGTCCAACCCTCTGACGCGCCGCCCCGGACGCCCCGCATAGTCTCCCAGGACACAACTCGCGAGGAGGATCACATGGAGATGCGGGACCTGTTCCTGGCGCAGCACAGCGCGATACACACCGTCGCCGTCGGCGGCAACAAGGCCTCCGCCGCCGCGGCGCGTGTGCTCAACGGCCTCACCGAGGACCAGATGCGCCTCCGCCCGCGCGAGGACCTCAACTCCATCGCCTGGATCTTGTGGCACGTCGCCCGGGCGGAGGACATCATCATCAATCCGGTGCTCACCGGACGCGATCAGCTCTTCGACGACGCCTGGATGAAGCGACTGGGCGTGACGCGGAAGGACTTCGGCGTGGGGATGAAGAGCCCGGAGGTCACCGACCTCACCAGGTCCATCAACCTCGATGCGCTCCGCGAGTACCGCGATGCGGTCGGCAAGCGTACGCGCGAGCTGATCGGCGGCTTCCAGCCCCAGGACTGGGAGGGCCAGGTCCAGCAGTCGGCGATGGAGCGCGCCGCCGCCGAGGGAGCCGTCCCACCGCCGATGGTGCAGGCCTTCTCCGGGCCGGCCGCGCGCGGCGGTGTGCTCAGCGGGATCGCCCTCTTCCACCCCCGCGGGGCATTTTGGCGAGGCCACCACCATTCGCAGCGCCGGAGGCTTCGGCACCGGCATCTAGGGGCAGGACTCGCGCGCCGGGTCAGTGGCGGCCCGGTGTGCGCCAGGAGTCCGGCGATGACTGATGCCAGTGCTCTGCTGAACGAGACGCGCCGCGAGCTCGCGCGCTTCTCCCGGTTGCTGGAGCTGCTGGTGGGCGAGGCTGGACGAGACCTGCCTGGCAGGCCCGGCCGGGCCCGGCGAGTGGGCCCGGTCGAGATCGTCTGCCACCTGCGGGACGAGGAGACGGAGGACTTCGGCGCCCGCCTGCGGAAGTCATCCTCGGGGGGGCGCGATTTGCGCCCAACGACCCGGAGCGGCTGGCGGTCGATCGGCAGTACCGGCAGGCGAATCCGTCGGAGGCCTTGGCGGCCTTTCGGTCGCGGCGCACGACCAGCCTCGATCTGCTCGGATCCGTGGCGCCCGATCGCTTGCTCGGAACCGCCGAGCGGCCCGGCGGTGGGCGCCTCTCCGGCCTCGACCTCCTGGCGAGCTGGGTCGCCCACGACCGCCTCCACCTGCAACAGCTCGCGGGGACCCTCGCGCGCCGGTGGGCCGATCGATGGGCGCCGCTCCAGGTCGACTATGCCGGACCGATTCCGTACGGACGCCGCCAGGCCTGACGGCGCTTCGCGCGACAAGAGCGATGGACCAGTGATCGGCGGCGCTCGATCTGAGCGCCGCCGGGGGCATCGCCCTCGCCGGACGCTTGACTTCGCTCTCCGGGGGTGCGACGGTGGCGCGCGAGCAGGGCACCGGGGCGTTGGCGGGGAGGAGCTGCGTGCAGGCGCGGTCGGTCGAAAGCGAGAGGACGCCTTTGAGCGAGACGAACCACTGACCTCTCGCGAACGGCGCGCTTGCTCGAGATCCCCGCGAGACGCTTTCGCGTCCGCATCGAGGACCCCAGGTGACCGAGCCTCGCGACCGGCGCTCTTCGCCCCCTCCGCCCGGGGAGGCCGAGAAGACCTCGCGCGTCCCGGCGAGGCTGAGGAAGCGTCGGGCGGCAATCGGAAGACCTGCCGTCACTCGACTCTCCGTTCTCCGAGCTGAAGGAAGAGCGGAAAGTCGTGTCGATCCTGTGCGTCGACCTTGTCGGCTTCGTTGCGCGATCGGATCAAGCGGATCCCGAGGACATCCGGACCACGCTGCGGCCGTACTACACCCGACTTCGGACGAGCTGGTGCGGTGGGGCGGCACCGTGGAGAAGTTTATCCGGGGACGCCGTCATGGCCGCTTTTGGCGCTCGATCGCCCATGAGGACGACGCCGAGCGGGCCGGTGCGGGCCGCCCTTCGCATTGTCCAGGCGGTCCAGGAGCTGAACGCAGCCGAGCCGGGGCTCGATGCTGGCCCTCCGGGCCGCGGTGACCACCGGTGAAGCGGTCGTGTCGCGTGGGGCCAGGACGGTGGACGGTGAGGGCATTGCGACCGGCGACGTGGTCAACACGGCGGCCCGCCTCAGGCGATCGCCCCGGTGGGAGCGGTAGTGGTCGACGAGGCCACCTATCGGACGACCCGGCACCTGGTGGACTATGCGGCGCTCGATCCAGTCTCGGTCAAAGAGACAGGTCGAGCCGATCCGGGTAGTGGCAAGCCAAAGCCTCCCGCGGTCGATACGGCGCCGATCCCGCCGAGGCGACGCCCTCCCCTTTATCGGCCGCACCCACGAGCTGGCCCTCCTGAAGGCCCTGTACGCTCGCGCCGCGCGGAGGGTTCGGCCCAGCTCGATCACGGTCTCCGGCGAGCCGGGGTCGGGAAAAGTCGCCTGGTACGTGAGTTCCGCGCCTTCGTCGACTGGCGGCCCGAGCATGCGCGCTGGCAACAAGGCCGGTGCCTTCCCTATGGGGAGGGCATCACCTTCTGGGCATTGGGGGAGATCGTCAAGAGTCAGGCGGGCATCCTGGAATCGGACAGTCCACACGAGGCATCGGACAAGCTCACGGCGGCCATCGGTGCAGTCATTGAAGATCCGACCGAGCGGGACTGGCTGAAGACCCGCCTGGCCCTCTTGGTCGGCGCGAGCGCCCCGGCGTCGGGGACGCGCCCGCGCGATCAGAATCGTTTGCCGCTTGGCGACGTTTCCTCGAGACCATCGCCGACGACCGACCGCTCGTCCCTGGTCTTCGAGGACGTGCACTGGGCCGGCGCGGCGCTGCTCGAGTTCGTGGAGTATCTCGTCGACGGGGCGGCGGGTCTACCGTTCCTGGTCGTCTGCACGACGAGGCCTGAACTCTTCGAGGATCATCCCGCCTGGGGGGCGGCAAACGGGACTCCACCACCATTTCGCTCGCCCCGCTCTCGTGAAGAGACGAGCTGGCTGATCGCCGCACACCTCCCCGGCGCCGAGCTCCCCGGTGAGACGCAGATCAGCGCTGCTCGAGCGAGCCGGCGGGAACCCGTTGTACGCGGGAGAATTCGCTCGCATGCTCGCCGACCGCGGGATCGTCGAACGCCGGGGAGAGGACCATGCAGGTTGCGGCCGGCGCCGACATCCCGATCCCCGAGACCGTCCAGGCCGTGATTGCCGCCCGGCTCGACACGCTACCGGCCGAGCGGAAGGCGCTCCTCCACGACGCCGCCGTCGTGGGCACCGTTTTCTGGGTCGGCGCGTTGGCCTTCATGAGCGGGCTCGACGAGCGCGCGGTAGAAGAGGCTGCGATCGGTCGCCAGAAAGGAGCTGCTCCGCCCGGTCCGAAGCTCGTCGGTCAAAGGTGAGGCCGAGTATTCGTTTCGGCACCTGCTAATCCGAGACGTGGCATACCAGCAGATCCCCGAGCGGCGCGGGTGCGCAAGCACCGGAAGGCGGCCGCCTGGATCGAGCGCCTGGCTGGCGATCGCGTGACGGACCACGCCGACATCCTCGCGCACCACTACGGACAGGCGCTTCCAGCTCGCGAAGGCCGCGGGACTGGACGACGACACGCACGAAGCTCGAGGTTCAGGCCCGGCGCTTCCCTGGTCATGGCCGGCGACCGGGCGCTCGAGTTCGATGCCCAGAAGGCTCAGGCCTTCTACCGGCAAGCGCTCAAGCTCTCTCCCCCGCGTCATCCCGATCGAGGAAGGCTCCTCGGGAAGACCGCCGAGGCCGCCGTCGTCGGTGGCCGGTTGTCAGGCCCAGCGTGACTTCGAGGAGGCGATCGTCGAGTTCCGCGCGCAGGGGAGATTCTCGGCGCGAGGCGAGGCGATGGTGCACCTGGCCAGAACGTACTGGTTCCGGGGCGAGACAGACCGAAAACGGACGCTTCTCGCCCAGGCGATCGAACTGCTGGAGCGCGAGCCCCCGGGCGCGAGCTTGCCTTAACCTATACCCGCAGCGCGGCCGACCACATGGTCGCCAACCGTTCTCCCGATTGCGCCGTCATGGTCGGAGAAGGCCTGGCCTTGTCCCAGGACCTCGGGCTCGATCCGAGGCCATCCGAGGCGCGTCAGCTCCGGGGCCTTGCGCGGTGCCAGCTCAGCGACCTGGTCGCGCGGCCTCGCCGACCTACGGGAAGCGCTTCGCCTCAGCCTCGATCTCGGGCTAGGGAACGAAACGATCCGATCCTACGGAAACCTCGGCGATTGGGTATGGGTCGTCGAGGGGTCCGGCTCCGGGGGCTGGAGGTGAAGCGGGCTGGAATCGAGATTCGGGGAGCGGCGCGGGCTCACCCTTCCGGTCATGTCGGGCGAAAGCGGAGACGGCTCTGGCCTCTGTTTCGATCTCGGGCAATGGGACGAGCTGCTTCGCATCGCCGGCGACTTGATCGAGGGGGATCGGCGACAAGGTGGGGGTCAGGTCAGCGTCGTCGCGCTCACGTACATGGCGTACGTCTTCGCGTGCCGCGGAGGCTGAGCCAGGCCCGCGCCCTCGCCGAGGAATTCCTGCCGCGCTCCCGGGAAATCCGAGACCACAGGTGCTCGTCCCCGCCGTGGCCGTTGTCTCGCTGATCGAGCATAGGGCGGCAACCATTTGACGGACGGTGCGGTTGATCGAGGAGATCGAGGAGCTCACTCGGGATCGCCCGATCGTTCGATCCCGTCACCTGCCCCGAGGCGCTCGGGTGAGTGTGGCGGCGGGCGCGATCCCGCTCGCCGAACGCCTGCTGCGAGGGCAACGTCCACCCGCCGCCCGGCACCAGTACTCCGTGCTCGCCGGCCGTGCCGTGCTCACCGAAGCTCAAGGTCGGCATGATGCGGCGAGCGCACTCTATGCTGAGGTGGCGGAGCACTGGGCGAACTACGGGTTCGCCCTGGAGCACGTGGAGCAGGCGGCGCTGGGGAGCTGGCCGCTGCCTGGTCGGCGTGGGCCGGCGCCACGAGGCCGCCGCCCATCTGGTCTGAGGCTCGGAGAGCAGCATTCGACGCGCTCGCGCCGCGCCCCTGCTGGCCGAAGCCGACCGGCTTCTGGCCCAGGCCAAGGGCGCGGCCTCCTGAAGCAAAGATGGCCGAAGAGCGCCGGATCGTAACCATACTGTTCGCGGACATGACGGGCGCGCGACCACGCGCTCGGCGGGCCCGTGATCCGGAGGATGTTCGAGCCCTCAAACGCGCTACTACAACATTGTGAGAGAACGTGGTCAGCGCGCACGGCGGCACCGTCGAGAAGTTCATCGGCGACGCGATCATGGCCGTCTTCGGGCTTCCCCAAGCACACGGTGACGATGCCCAGCGCGCGATGTCGTCGCGGCGCTCGAGATCCGTGACCCGCGTCCGAGGTGGACCCGAAGCTCACCCCCGCAGCAAACGATAAAATTGGGGTGAACACGGGCGAAGTGGTCGCCACGCGCGCGACAACGCGGCCAGCGACTTCCTGATCACTGGCGACGCGGTGAAGCGTTGCCCGCGCGCCTGCAGCAGACGGCCGAGCCGTGGTCTATCCTGTGCGGCGAGCGGACCGCCCGGGCGGCGCGGGACCGGTTTACCCTGGGGCGCCCGACCGAGATCGATGTGAAAGGAAAGCGGCTGCCGATCCAGGCGCTGCCCCTCCTCGAGCGGGCGGCTGAGGCCACGTTGTCCCGTTTCCCGCTCGTCGGCCGGGACGACGACCTGGCGCAGCTCGAGCTCGTTGCCCGACGAGCCTTCGCCGACCGCCGTCCATTTCTCGTGAGCCTCGTCGCACCGGCCAGGGCCGGGAAGACCCGCCTGATCGAGGAGTTCTTGCAACGACTGCCCGCATTCACGCCCGACGCAACGGTGGCGATCGCACAGTGTCTTCCTTACGGCCAGCGGGTCACGTACTGGCCGCTTCGCGCCCTCTTGATCCGCCTCGTCGGCTTGAAGGACCGAGGCCGCGCCGGAAGCCGTGCGCGAGGAGATTCGAGTCTGGCTTCACGACCGCGGTGTCGAATCACCCGAGCGTGCGGCCGACCTCCTCGCCGCGACCATCGGCGCCGGGGAACCGGAGGTGATCGACCGGACTGCCCTCTTTGCCGCGTGGCGTACTGCCATCGAGGTGGCGGCGCGACGGTCGCCCCTCGTCCTGGTATTCGAGGATCTGCACTGGTCGAGTGACAGTCTCCTCGATCTCGTGGAAGGTCATCGTGCAGCCCCGGGGCGATGCGGCAGTACTGATGATCGCCCTCACCCGTCCGGAGCTGCTCGATCGGCGCCCAGGATGGGGGAGGCCGGCGGAACTACGTCGCCATGTCCCTGGAGCCCCTCAGCGACGATTCGGTCGCGCAACTGGTCCGCCACCGGATCGGCTCGAGTGCCCCGCAGATCGTCAGGCGCGTCGTGTTCCGCGCCGAAGGCAACCCCTTCTTTGCCAGCGAGATCGTTCAGTCGATCAGGGGACAGCGTCCTTCTCGCTGAGCGATGTCGCGGCCGATCGAGCACACGCTCGCGACCCTCCCCGACACGATTCAGGCGACCATCCTCGCCCGCCTCGACTTCCTGGAGCCCGAGGAGAGGCGAGTCTTGCAGCTCGGCGCGGTGTTCGGGCGGGCGTTCCGCGCGGACGGATCGCCGCCCTCGGACCGGATCTGGCATCCCATACCGACTCGCTGTTGGATCGGCTTGTCCAGAAGGATCTCATCCGGCCCTCCGCCGGAGACAGCTTCGCCTTCCGCCACATTCTGATCCGAGGAGGTGGCCTATCAGACGCTCCTTCGCGCGGAACGAGCGGACCTGCACGCGGCCGCCGCCCTGCCGGCTCGAAGCACGCGCCGGCGGGCAAGAGGACGCACTCGCCGAAGCTGATCGCCTATCACTTTCGAGAAGCCGCCACTCTCACGAGCGTGACCAAGAGCGCGCAGCTCGACGTGGTCGAGATCCGGCGAAGGGCGGTGAGCTGGCTCAAGCGCGCGGCCGACGTCGCCGCGGCCGGCGCCGCCACCGCCGAAGCGGCCCGACACTTGCGCGCGCCATCGAGGCTCGCGGTGCCCGACGATCTCCCGGAGCTGCAGGAGCGTCTCGGTGACGTGTCCGGGGAGACGAAGGGGCGGAGGCCTCCCGGGTCGCGCTCCGGCTCTGCCGGGAGCTGGGACGGTCGGTCGACCAGGAGCTGCGCGTCCTCGGCAGTCTCCTCACGCGGTACACACGGTTTCAGGGGACGGTGGGGAACCGGCCGTCCGAGGAGGAGATCCAGCAACTCCGCACCGACGGGAGGGAGCTCGTCTCCCGGGCCCGTGACGAGCAGGCCATCGCGAGCTTCCTGATCGCGGACGGGTTCTACCCGTTCTGGCGAGGGGCGCAAGCAACGGCGGCGGACATCGCCGAAGCCGAGGCCAGTACGGGACGCGGCCTGGCGATCGCCGAGCGCCTCGACGACCCCCGGCTTCGCAGCGCTGCGCTTGACGCACTCACCAGCTGCGCGAAGGCGCGCGAGCATTTGCGCAGTCCCGACAGTTTGCCCAGCAGCGTCTGGCCTTCGAGGATCGCCTGGACCTCCATGAACGCCTCGACGCCCACACCATGGTGGCGTGGGCGTCGGCCCCCTGGGCGACCTCGCCCAGGCGGATCGCTCGACCGCCTCCGCGCTGGGTCTGTTTCAATCCGGCCAGGTGCACTGGTGGGGGCTCCACTCCGCGGCCTGGCGGGCGTACGCCTGACTCTCCTCGGGCGGTGGGACGAGGCGCTCGCCGTCGCCGAGCACGCCCGCAAGATCTGGGCCGAAGGCGGACTCATCCCGGCGGCGTACTGCGTCCATGGCTTCATCGCCGCCCTGGATGTCGGGCGGGCGCGTCGTGACACCCAGCTCATCGACCGGTATCGTGCGGTGCTCGATGAGATCCTGAAAGCACTTTGCCGCGGACTCCCTTTTTGGGCGACTGCGCCCGTACGGCCGCGGGAGACATCGAAACGCTGGAGGCGGAAGTCATCGGAGGCTTCGGCGCGATTCCGCGCGCGCGCCAGCAGCTCGTCGAGCGCACGCTCTCGCTGTATTCCGACCTCGACCGATCGCTCGCCCCGAGGCGATCCAGCGGATCGTGGCAAGTGCCGCGGCCGACGGCCTGAAGCTGCTCGAGGCCCAAGCGCGACGGGCGCTCGGCATCTCGATGCGAGACACCGCCGAGCTGACGCGCGCCCTCGAGATCTTCGACGAGACTCGCGCGGTGCCGTACGCCGCACGGGTCCGCTGCGAGCGGGCGCTCCTCACCCGCAATCAGAGCGAGCTCGAAGCCGGCCTACACGTCCTCGAGGCGCTGGGCGATCTCGACCAGCTTGCCCGGATGGAGCGCGCCCGCGCGAAAGGGTCTCGGCTCGTCGTGACACCGGTTCTGGGGCGCTACTTCACGGTGACGCTCTTGGCCGGGTTCCGCGGCTTGTCGGGGTCGTGGCCGCGGCGGCGCGCGAGGTCATAGCCCAGGAGCTGAGCCGGGACCGCGTTGACGATGGCCGTCGCCGGCCCGAGGTCGGCAACGCGGATGTGGTGGTCGAAAGCCTCGTGCGGCTCCGGGGAGATGCCGATGACCAGGCTCCGCGCGCCTTCACCTGCATCGCGCGCCGCCGAGCACCGTCGTCGCGGGTGCCGTCACACGGCGCCACGGCGATGCAGGGCGTGCCCGGCTCGATGAGGGCGATGACCCGTGCTTCAGCTCGCCGGCGGCAAAGCCCTCCGCGTGCATATAGCTCACCTCCTTCACCTTCAGGCGCCGTCTCGCAGGGCGAGCGGATAGCTCGCTCCCCGCCCGATCACGAACAGGTGCGCGCGATCCCGGAGGTGTCGGCGATCCGGCCGATCGGGCCCGGCGATCGTCGGTGAGGAACCGCTCCACCTCGTCGGCGGCGGCCGCGACCGCGCCTGTCCCTCCGCGAGCCGCCCGGCCATGGCGTAGCCGGTCAGGACGAGCAGGGCGAGCTTGGCGGTGAAGCTCTTGGTGGACAGCACGCACTGCTCCGGGCCCGGCCCCGAGCGGGATCGCGTCATCGGCCAGGCGCCATGCAGCGACGAGCCCTCCACGTTGACGATCGCCACCACGCGGGCCCGCGCGCCCCTTCGCCGCCTGGGCCGCCTCGATCACGTCGATCGTCTCGCCGCTCTGGGAAAATGCCACGCACGAGCGAGCCGGCCTCCACGGAACTGGCCGAGGTGGCTGAACTCCGAGCCGGCCACCGCCCACACGCGGCGGCCGGCGATCGACCCGAGCAGGTACTGGGCGGCCAGCGCCGCATAGCCGGCGGTGCCGCAGCCGACTGGCGACCACGTCGCGCGCGGCGCTGCCGGGTGACCGGCGAGGCGACGCGCGTATCGGCGCCCGGGCCCGCGAGCCGGCGCAGCACGGCCGGGCTGCTCGTACGTCTCCTGGTCGTGAAATCCGGATGGCCGGCGCGGTCGCTGGCGCTGGCCTGACACTCGAGCTCCGTGACCGCGGGGTCGAGCTCCGCCCGTGTCGCCACGTCGAAAAGGCGGTGCCCGTCGGCCGTCACGGCGCGGCCTGGCCGTCCTCGACGAAGGTCACCCGGCGCGTGCGCTCGAGGATCGCGCCGTGGTCGGAGGCCAGCAGGTGTCCCCGTCGCTCCAGCCCAGCACCAGCGGCGAGCCGTTCTTCGCGGCGGCGATCTGCCCCTTCTCGCCATCGAGCACCGGCGACCGCGTTGAGCCCGCGTAGCTCGCTGGAACGCGTCCATGGTGGCGCGGGCGAGCCGCTCGGCGCCGGGCGGCGTGTCGGCCAGGCGCTCCTCGACGAGGTGCGCCGACCACCTCGGTATCGGTCTCGGACCGGAAGCGATGACCGGCCCGCTCCAGTCGCTGCCGGAGCTCGCCATAGTTCGACACGATACCGTTGTGGATCAGCGCGAGGCGTCCGCTGCAGTCGAGGTGGGAGTGCGCGTTGGGCACGGTGACCCGCACGTGGGTCGCCCAGCGCGTGTGCCCGATGCCCACGCGGCTGCTCGGCAACCTGGAACCACCGCCTCGCCGATCTTGCCGACGCGCTTGTCCACTGCCACCGCTTGGCCGGTGGCGACCGCGATGCCCACGAGTCATAGCCCCGATACTCGAGCCGCCGCAAGCCGCGCAAGACGATGCCCCGCCGCGTTCCCGTCCCCGCCCACGTGGCCGAAGATCCCGCACATAGGCGCCATCCCTTCCGGAAGACGCGGCGCGAGGCGATCCGGCGCCACCGCGAGCACCGTGCCCACGGTTCCCGAGCGCGCGCCGACGCGGCACAGCACGGCAGGCTCCCCGACGCGCGCAGGACGCCCTCGGGCGAGCCAGCCGCGACCGCGGCGACGCAAAGAGGAGAGGGGGTGACGTCAATCGCGCGAGGCCGGAGCATTGCGTGCACGCTGGGCGGCGTTTGTCAGCGCAGTCACCGCGCCGGCTTGCACTCCACCCATCACGACCGTGCCGGCCGAGGGACCATCCGCCGAATCGTTCGATCGGTCCCTTACCTCGTCATCCGCCCGCGAAACGCTCGCGCGGGACGGATCAGGCGCTGTGGTGCTTCACGACCCCTCTACACCATTCGGATCCGCTCCTCGACGCCCCTCGCTCCCAGCACGTTCGACTCTGGCCTGGTGGCGCCTTCATCTCCTCGAGGGTGGCGCGATCCCTTGTCCGCAGCCAGATCGCGGCTGGCCGGGCCGCTCTGAATCAGGGATAACATGACCACTATCGTGGCATTGCGGACGACCAGGCATCACGCGCCGCGCATTGGCGGTCGCATGGGCGCCGCCGCCGCGCTGCTGGGAGGCGGTCCCGTCCTCGCTCGAACCCCGCCCGCCCCGTGGCCGGCAAAGGCCTTGATCATTTGGAACCGCGTCGATCAACCTGCACGAGACACCGCTCCGTGACTTGAGCGCCGAGATCCGCCGACCTCTTCTTCGTTCGAAAGTAGCGCGACGGGCCTGGATGCCAGCCAGTATGTCCTCAAGGTGGATGGAAGGTGGACAATCCGCTCATCCCTCGACGACCTGAAGCGGTCGGGCAGATCCGCACCTTCACGCTCAGTATGAACGGCGGGCGCAGCTTCTACTCCCAAGGCCCCCGGCCTGCAGTGGAAAATGGCGCGGTAAGGAACCGCCTGTGGTAATGGAAGAGAGCATTGGCCTGACGGTCTTGCGCCTGGCGTCGTCCGAGCGCCTCCCATGTGGTGCCGGACGGAAATGACGCGGCCCCGACTGGCGCTCAGGCGCAGACTTCATCCGGGCCATCCGATCTGGAAGGCGATGGAACCACGCTGATGATCGCGCGTTCGAGATGAACGATTACCCACACCTCGGCGGCCCGCGTGATCGTCAGGCTGGATCGGCTCCTGCGGCGTCAGATCAAGTGGCTGGTGCAGCTCACGCTGGCGGACAAAGTGGGGCGGCCCATTCATGCAGCCGGGAGCTGCAAGCTACACCAGGTCGAGGATCCACAATGAACCTATTCACTGCTGATCGGATACGCGGGTCCTGATCGTGAGCCGCTCGACGGCGCAAAGGTGGCGACGAGGCGCGCAGATGCGAGGGTACGCGTGGGCCGGAGAAGGCTCGGTCACCGGCGTGGACGTTTCCCTCTCGACGCGGCGGCAAGACGTGGGCGCCGGCGGCGCTGGGTGATCCCATACCGGCGGTACGCCGGCGCGGGGTGGGAGTTCCGTGGACAGCGGTGAGCGGCGCCTTTGGCCTCTGTGGCAGGCCAGCGACTCGCTTGGGCCGCGTGCAACCGGGTGTCAATACGCGATCCCCAGGGCACCGCTGGGAGCATTGATCCCTGCGCCGTCGGATCGATGTGGCGTAGCGGCGCTCACGAGCCCTGGCCAGCGCTGATCTTCGGAGCTTCCCTGGGATGTCAGGGTGGGAGCTGGGCCGGGGCACGGGGAATTAAGTGAACCCGCCCTACCCACCCTCTCGACGCAGGTCTGTGGCTTACCCGCGAGATCGCGACCGGCTTGGCAGGTAGGTCGATGCATCATCTGCAACCTGGAGATGATGCGCCCGGCAGCGACAGACGCGCCGAATGGACGCTGATATCGTCGATCCGGAACGATCAGCTACGGAATGCCGGTGCGGCCGGGCCGGAAGGGCAGATTCTCACCTACGCCTCGTGTATCGACCCGGTGACGATGCCTTCTCACTGATCGTGATCCGGAGCCTCAGGCGCGCACCGGCGCTGGCGCGCCAGGTGTCCGCTGCGGGCGGTCGCTAGATGGGCGGACTGGGGAAACGCACTTGCGCCGGCGGTCGTCGAGGTGCGGCGCCAGAGGTCTCGTTGATCTCGGAGATCAGCTCGCGCCGCTGCGGATCCGAGAGCTGGCCGGGAGCCCCAGCATGGCGGGGGCGGCCGCGGTGATGGTCCGGAAAAAGGCCTCGGGTGAGGGAAAGCGCGTCATCTCCGCCTCGGCCCGGATGACCAGGTCGCAGCCGGCGCCGCGATGACACCGCGGCAGGGCCGCGCGATCGCCGAACGAGACAGGGCGGCAGCTCAGCGCGTCCACGCCCACGTACTTCGCCAGGGCGCGCCTCGATGGCCGCGAAGCCCGGACAGTGGGCACTCTCGCCTTCCACACCGCGATGGACGAGCCGGCCGCCGCGGCGCGAGCACGCGGTGCATCTCGCGGAGCGCCGCGGCGCGGTCCGGGAAGAACTGCAGGCCCTGCGTGGCCAGAGCACGAGGTCGAAGGCGCCGTCGGGGAGCGGCCATCGCCGAGGCGCTGCCCTCGAGCCATTCGATGGGACGCCCGCCGACGCCGCGCTCGCCGCCGCGAGCATGCCGGGGTCGAGGTCAGGGGCCGACTACCCGCGCCCGTGGGTCCCCACGCGGGGTGGCAGAGGCGCGCGACCACGCCGGTGCCGCACGCCACGTCGAGCACGCGGGCGCCCACCGCCGGGGCCGCGCGCTCGACGAGGTCCGCGCCCAGGGCCCCGAACAAGGCGGGGACGAACTCGCGTTCGTAGACCTCGCCCGCGGTGGGAGCCAGCCGGCGCCGCGGCAGGGGATCGGCCACTATCTCAGCACGGCCTTGTACGTGGACTCGTCGAAGCCGACGAGGAGAGTGCGGCCCTTGCGCAAGGTGGGCGCGCGGAGATTGCCCGAGGGGCCGAGGAGGAGGCCCAGCAGGCGTGGCCCGCGCCGGCTTGTCCTTCCGCAGATCGAGATGGACCACCTTGGCTGCCTTGGCCACAGAGCTGGTCCACTTCCTCGAGCAGGCCGAGCGCCTGCGCGGGTCCCATTCGCACCTTTTCGCATCCACCTGCTCGGCCGTAGTCAATCTTCGCCTTCGCAAGGAACCCCTGCGTCTTGGCGCAGGTCATTCAGCCCTTCCGGTGATAGCTCCAGTCGACCCGGGCCACGGACCGCCCCTGCCGGCTCAGTGGAGCCGGCCGCCTTGCGGATCTTGGCGAGCTGGGCCGGCGTGATCGTTCCAGTGATAGTCGAAGAGCGCGCCGACGTACACCGGTATGGGCACTTCCTCGCTCCCCATGAGCTGCTTGAACAGCGGGATGCGCCTTGCGCTTGAGGTCGGCGTCCGAGAGCCCCTCGAGGTAGCCGTAGATGGCCTTGCGCTGGAGGTCGAGCATGTCCAGGAGCTGCTTCAGCGACGCGGTCTGGCGAGGGCCGCCGGTGTCGGTCAGGCCCCCGTTGATCTCGATCACCGGCAGGTTCGAGGTCGAGAAGCTCTTGAGGACGGCGACGGGGTCCCAGCCCTGCTCGAAGAGGAGGTGGCAGATGACCTGCCGCGTGGTCCACTCGCCGGGGGCGTCGGACTTGTCCAGGTACGGCTCCATCCCCTGGGCTGCCGGTTGATATTGGCCCTAATGCCGCGTCGGACTTGGCCTTCAGCCCGGTCACCGTCGCCGTCGCCATTGCCGGATCCTCGCGCGAGGTCGTCTGGCGTCGAGTATACCGGAACGCTGCCCGCGGCGTGAGGTGAGGTGAAAAAGAGACCGCGCCGGCGACGCGCCGGTCCAGCGCCGCCGACGCGCATCGAGCAGGACGAGCCCACACTCGCCCAACTCGACTTCATGCAACCCGGATCAGCACGAATCATGAAAGCCGCGCCGGCCGAAACGACGGCCCGGATCAACCCGTCGCCCTGACCGACGCGGTCCCCACCGAGGGCCGGACTATTGCCCGGTGACCTCGACGGAGCTGACGACCTTCTGGCCGTCCTTTTCCTCGAACACCACCTCGATCGTATCGCCCTCGTGAATCTTCGCCATGATCTCGCCGCTCACCACGCGCAGCTCGGTGCCGTCGTCCAGCACCACCAGGCCCATCATGGTGTCGATCTCCCTTGATGGTGCCTTTGACCTCCACCGCTTCGACGAGCCGGGCAGGCCGAGAGCGCGACACTTGCGACCAGCGCGACAGAAAGGATCAACGTCGCATGGGATTCCTCCTGGGTCGATGGATGCAACGAGCTCGCTGACCACGAGGCCGGCGGAGGCCGCGGGATCTACCGCGGCCGGCCCATCCGGGAGGCTAGCGAGGGCGGAGGCGCGACTGGGAGCGGTGCGAACGACACGAGCGGAGCGTCGCGTCGGGTGCGGCAGACTCGATCCGCGCGAGTGACGGCGCGGACGGAGGCATCCACCCTGGGCGGCGCGGGAGCCTCGAGCGCCTTGAGGTGCTGGACAGCGCGAAGGCGTCGTCCAGATCGCCGGCGTCGTAGATACCGGGGATCAGGTCTGCTCATCCCGGACGCGAGCACGAGGGCGCAGCGACAGCGGGCTCGCGATCGAGGACGAACGTAAGCAGGAGCCCGGCGGCTCATGGGCAAGCACCATACTCCGCGGGCGCGATACACGCAAGCATCTCGTCAGCGGCGCATTCACGCCGGCGGGAGCGCGGCTCGACCCGCCCACCGTTGACACGCCGCAGCGCGCAGTGTATCTAGGGCAACCGCCGCACACCATCGCAAGGAGGCTTCACTAATGCGATTGCGCGCCGTCATCGCCCTCGTCCTCGCCGCCACGCTCGCCCTGGCTCTCAACGGCCCCGGCCCTCAGAGCCCAGCCCGCGCTGTCGGGGAGTACAAGATCGGCGTGCTCGAGCCTCTTGACAGGCCCGCTCGCCGTTCGAGGGCAAGCGGCACATGGACGCCTACGAGGTCGATGCGCGACATGGTGAACGCGCGGGGCGGCGTCATGGGCAAGAAGCTCGTATTCGCGGTGGGCGACGCCACCGATCCCACCGCGGCGGCCAGCGAGGCGACGCGCCTGATCACGCGTGAGGGCGTGAAGATCATCACCGGCACGTACTCCTCCACCCTCTGCGGCGCGGCGAGCGAGGCGGCCGCGCGCGCACAACGTCATCTACTGGGAGACGTCCTGCGTGGACCCGCGCTTCAACCAGCGCGGGCTCAAGACCGTGTTCCGCACCGAGATCGACGGGCACCGGGTTCGGCTGGTACAACATCCAGTTCATCGCCAAGCACCTCGCCCGCGCTTCAACACGCAGCCCAATCAGATCAAGGTCGCCTTCCTCTCCGAGGACTCCTCCTACGGCCAGGGCGTGACGGAGTCGGCCCGGCGGCGGGCCAAGCAGGAGTTCGGCATGCAGGAGGTGGCGGCCGAGTACTACGCCTTCGCCTCCACCAACGACTTCACGCCCGATCATCGTGAAGTTCAAGCAGCTCAACCCCGACGTGGTCTTCCACATCGCCCGCGGCAACGACGCCGTGCTCTTCTGGCGGCAGTCGCGCGAGCAGGACTTCCTCTTCAAGGCCCTCGTCCACGCGGGCGCCACCGGCCATGGCTCGGCGGACTTCGGCAAGGCGCTGGGCAACGACGGCAACGGGCCCCTTCGTCCTCGCGGAGCCCAGCGCCGGCCTCAAGCTCGAGATGTTCAGGCCCGAGGCGCAGAAGATGGAGCGGGACTTCGGCGAGGCCATCAAGGCCAAGTCCGGCGAGCTGCCGCTGGCCAGCCACCGTCTCGCCGGCGGCAGGCTCTGGCTCCTCAAGCTGGTCCTCGACCAGGCCAAGACCGACGAGCTGGAGAAGTTCCGCTCCGCCGTGCTCTCGATGGACCTGCCGGTGGGGTCCCTCCTCAACGGCTGGGGCGCGAAGTTCGCCGAGAACGGCCAGAACGCCAACGAGCGCGTGCAGCACTACATGCTGCAGTGGCAGAACGGCCAGATGGTCACGGTGTGGCCGGAGGAGTTCACGTCGATCCGGGCGAAGTGGATCCCGCTCGGGCCCTGGGACCAGCGCAAATAGACGTCGTCGCGCAGCTCGCGGTCTCCACCGTCCTGCTGGGGGGAATCTACGCCCTGATCGCGGTGGGGCTCACCCTCATCTTCGGCATCATGCGGGTGGTGAACTTCGCCCACGGCGAGTTCCTCATGCTCGGCATGTACCTCGCCTTCTGGACCTTCACCATCTTCACGCTGGACCCGTACTGGTCCTCTTCGTCTCCATCCCGCTCTTCTTCCTGGTGGGCACGGGCATCTACGTGCTGGTGATGCGGGGCGTGATCAGCGCGCCTCGCACAACGTGCAGATCTTCACCACGGTGGGCCTGTCCCACCGCGCTCCAGAACGTGGCCCTGGTGGCTGGACGGGCGACTTCCGCTTCGTGCGCCCCTGGCACTCCTCGGTGATCATCCGCGGCTGGGGGCGGCCTTCAACCTCTCCCAGGTGGTGGCCTTCGCCATCGCCCTGGCCCTGACAATCTGTCTCTTCGCCTTCATGAAATGGACGCATTACCGGCCGCGTGATGCGGGCCACCGCCCAGGACCGCGACGCCGCCACCCTCATGGGCATCGACACCGACAAGGTCTATCGCCTCACCTTCGCCATCGGCATCGCCTGCGTGGGCTCCGCGGGCGTCCTCATCTCGCCGTCTATACCAGGTGTACCCGACGGCGGGAGCTCCAGTTCGTGCTGCTGTCCTACCGTGGTGGTGGTGCTGGGCGGCCTCGGCGACATGGTGGGGGGCCATGATCGGCAGCCTCATCGTCGGCCGGGGTCGAGGTGATCGGCTCCTATTTCTTCGGGACCGCGTGGAAGGAGATCTTCTGCTTGTCCTCTTCATCGGCGTCCTCGTGTTCCGCCCCGCCGGGCTCTTCGGCCAGCGGGGCGCCGAGAACCTCGGGGTCTGATGCCGCCCGCGCTGCGCCGCCATGCCGGGGCTCTGGCCGTCTTCGGGGCCGCCGCCCTCGTCCCGCTGGTGTCGCGCGACAACTGCTTCCTCGACTCGGTGGTTCTCATCCTCCTGTGGGGGGCGCTCTCCGCGGCCTGGAACGTGGCAGGGGGCTACGCCGGACAGGTCTCCATCGGGCACGCCTCGTTCTTCGGCATCGGAGCCTACGCGGCCGCGCTGGCCGGCACCCGGTTCAATGCCAGCCCCTGGCTCGGCATGCTGATCGGCGTCGGGATCTCCCTCGCCGCCGGGCTCGTGATCGGCTACCTGAGCAATCGCCTCAAGGGCCCGTACTTCGCGCTCGCCACCATCGCCTTCTCGCAAGTGCTCCTGATCCTGGCCAGCCGTTGGCGCGGCTTCACCTCGGGCTCGGAGGGCATCCCGGTGCCGTTCCGCCCCGGCTTCTGGACGCTCGGCCTCGGCCATGTGGCGTGGCTCTACATGGCGCTGGCGGTGTGTCTCCTCTACTACGGCATCGGGGATCTATCTGGAGCGCTCACGGGTGGGCTACCAGCTCGCGGAGTCCGCGAGGACGAGGACGCTGCCGGAGGCGCTGGGCATCGCGACCCGCCGGCTCAAGGTGGGAGCGGTGGCGCTCAGCGCCGCGCTGACCTCGATCTGCGGCACGCTCTGGGCCCAGTACGTCGGCTTCGTCGATCGCGTTCTACGTGTTCTCGGTGGACCTGTCGATCCGTTTCGCGCTGAACACCATCATCGGCGGCACCGGGCACCGCGCTCGGGCCCTTCCTCGGCTCCATCTTCATCACCTCGCTCGAGACCTATCTGCGCGCGACCTTCTCCGGCTCCGCCAGCGGCTATACCGGCATCTACCTCATCATCTACGGCGTGGTGCTCATCCTGGTGGTGCGCTTCGCGCCCGAGGGCCTCACCGGCATTGCCGGGCGGCTGCGCGCGAGGTGGGCCCGTGCTTGAGCTCGAGAGCGTGACCAAGCGCTTCGGCGGCCTCACCGCGGTGCGCGATGTCACGCTCGAGGTGCTGGAGGGCGATCTCCTCGGCATCATCGGGCCCAACGGCGCGGGCAAGACCACGCTCTTCCACATGATCTCGGGCTACTATCGGCCCAACGAGGGGCGCATCCGCTACGAGGGCCGCGACGTGACCGGGCTCCGCCCCATGCCATCTGCCGGCTGGGACTCACGCGCACCTTCCAGATCGTGAAGCCCTTCGGCAATCTCTCCGTCCGCGACAACGTGATGATCGGCGCGCTGCACCCGCCTGCCGCCACGTGCGCGAGGCGCGCCGCGCAGGCGGATCGCGTGATCGAGATCTGCGGGCTGAAGCCTCCCATGCCGGGCGCGGGCCAAGGGACTGCCCCATCGGCCTCCGCAAGCGGCTCGAGGTCGCTCGCGCCCTCGCCACGAAACCGCGCCTGCTTCTGCTCGACGAAGTCATGGCCGGGCTCAACCCACCGAGCTGGCCGGCATCATCGAGCTCATCCGGCGGCTCCACGCCGACGGGCTCACGCTCATCATCATCGAGCACGTCATGGCGGCCATGATGCGGCTGGCCCAGCGCATCGCCATGCTCCACCACGGCGAGAAGATCGCCGAGGGCACCCCTGCGGAGATCACGCGCGACCGGCGGGTGATCGACGCCTACCTCGGCGAGGAGTTCGTCGCTTGCTGAGGCTTGAAGGGGTGGACGCCTTCTACGGCGACCTCCAGGCGCTCTTCGGCATCTCCCTGGAGGTGCGCGAGGGAGAGATCCTGGCACTGGTGGGGGCCGAACGCGGCGGGCAAGACCACGTCCCTCCGCGCACCATGTCGGGCCTGCATGAGCCCGCGGCGCGGCGCGTCACCTTCGCGGGTGAGGATCTCGCCGCGGTGGCCGCGCACCGGCGGGTGGATCTCGGCATCGTCCAGGTGCCGGAGGGCCGGCGGCTCTTCCCTTCACTGACGGTGGCGGAGAACCTTCTCCTGGGCGCGCATACCTCCGCGGGCGCGGGGCGAGCAGGCGGCGACGCTCCGCTATGTCTACGGCCTCTTCCCCGTGCTCGAGGAGCGCCGGGTCCAGCTCGCGGGCTCGCTCTCGGGCGGCGAGCAGCAGATGTGCGCCATCGGCCGCGCGCTCATGGCCCGGCCGCGCCTCGCTCATGCTGGACGAGCCGACCCTGGGGCTGGCCCCGCTACTGGTGGCGCGCATCTTCGGAGACGGTCAAACGGATCAACGCGGACGGGGTGACCGTGCTGCTGGTGGAGCAGAACGTGCGTCAGGCCCTGGGACTGGCCAACCGCGCCTGCGTGCTGGAGTCGGGCCACCTCGTGCTGAGCGGTCCCGCGCAGACCTTGCTCGGCGACGAGCGGCTCAGAGCGCGCCTATCTCGGGCTCTGACCGGCCTGTCGGGCGCGGCGTCCGCTTGTCCCATCTCGTGGCCGCCTGTTACTCCTAGATGATAGTGGTTGAGCCGATACCCGAGACCGAGATCCCCAGAAGCCGCCCGCGCCGCCCGTCCCCGTCCGCCCGGACACCGGCGAGCGCGCCCGGACGGTTTCCGACCGCATCGCCGCCTGGCTCCAGCATCCCTCCCTGCCCCACATGCAGACGGTCGTGGGCCTCCTGGCGGGCATCCTGTCCATCGGCGGGTTCGCCTACTCCTATTTCTGGGCCACCGCACCCGTGGTTCCGACGCGCGGCGACGTGATCGCGGTCGCGCGTGGACGCGCGCACGGAAAAGACGATTGCCGACGCCACCCTGGAAGTGTTCACGCTCAAGGACGCGCTGGTGACCACGCTCACGCCAGACGCCAGCGGCCGCGCGGCGGCACTCCATCAAGGAAGGCTCCTACCGGCTGCGGGTCACCCATCCGCGCTTCAACACCGAGGCGCGCACCATTTACGTGATCGCGGGAAATACCGCGGACATCCGCGTGCGGCTGACCCCGCGCGCTTCGACCTCGGCGGGCGCGGCCCCCACCCGCCAGCCCGGCCGCGGGCACTTCCGGCGGCGGCGCCTCGCCCACCAAGGAGATCGGCAAGGCCGTGGACGAAGGCGTGAACGCGGTGAAGAAGATCTTCCGCTAGGTCGCTTCCGCGATCGCCTTCACGCCGCCCGGATTGTCCAGCGAGGAGAGGTCGCCGGGCTCCTTGCCCAGGTAGGTCGCGCGGATCACCCGGCGCATGATCTTGGCGCTGCGGGTCTTGGGCAGCTCGCGCGGCGAAGAGCACCCGCTCGGGCTTGATGGCCTTGCCCATGGCCTGCACCACCTTCTCGATCAGCTCGGCGCGCAGCGGCTCCGAGCGCCTGCCCGGGGCGCAGCACCGCGAAGCAGACCACCGTCTCGCCCTTGATCTCGTGCGGCACGCCGATGGCGGCCGCCTCCGCGACCGCCGGATGACCGACCAGCACCGACTCCACCTCGGCGGGCCCCACCCGCTTGCCCGCGATCTTGAGCGTGTCGTCCGAGCGGCCGTGGATGAACCAGAAGCCGTCCGCGTCGACGAAGGCCCAGTCGCCATGCGCCCACACGTCCGGCCAGCGCGACCAGTAAGTCTCCTCGTAGCGCGCGGTGTCCTGCCAGAAGCCCTGCGGTCATCCCGGGCCATGGCCGCGTGACGACCAGCTCGCCCACCTGCTCGCGCACCGGACGGCCGTCGTCGCCGAAGCACCTCGGCGGCCATGCCGGGGATGGGCCCCGCGAAGGAGCAGGGCTTGATCGGCGCGATGGGGAAGCAGGACGAGGATGCCGCCCGAGATCTCGGTGCCGCCGGTGTAGTTGATGATGGGCACGCGTCCCGTCGCCGACGTGCCTCGAAGAGCCAGCGATAGGGCTCGGGATTCCAGGGCTCGCCGGTGGAGGCCGACGATGCGGAGCGACGAGCGGTCGTGCGTGCGTGCCACCAGGCGGCGCCGTGCGGCATCAGCGCGCGCACCGCGGTCGGGCGAGATGCCCGAGGTGGGTGATACGGTGCCGCGCGCACCAGCGCCACAGAGCCGGTCGGGCTTGCGGATAGTCGGGCGTGCCCTCGAAGAGCACGGCGGTGGCGCCCAGCAGCAGCGCGCCGCAGATGAGCATCGGCCCCATGAGCCAGCCGAGGTCGGTGACCCAGAACACGCGGTCGCCCTCGCCGATGTCGAAGCACGTAAGGCGAAGTCGTGCGCGTTCTTGACCGCGAAGCCGCCGTGGGTGAGCACGGTGCCCTTGGGCTTTCCGGTGGTGCCCGAGGTGTAGATGATGAGCGCGGGATGGTCCGCCTGGCACCGCGGCGGCCGGGCACTCGGGCGACTCCGCCGCGACCAGCTCCTGCCACCAGTGATCGCGCCCGGGCGTCCAGGGGTGGGCGCGGGCGCCTTCCCGCCCAGCCGGCGCAGCACGATCACGTGCTTCACGGTGGGTGAGGCCGACACCGCCTCGTCGGCGGTGCGCTTCATCGGCACTACCGCCGCGCGGCGATAGAAGCCGTCGGCGGTGATGAGCACGGTGGCGTCGCAGCCCTGGAGGCGCGCCGCCACCGCGCCGCCGCCATAGCCCGAGAAGCACGGCGTGTAGATGGCGCCGATCCGGTTGACGGCGAGGGTCGCGATCACCGCCTCCGGGACTCATGGGGAGGAAGATGCCGACGGTGTCGCTGGCGCGGAGCCCGAGCCGGCGCAGGGCATTGGCGAGGCGGTTCACCTCGCGCCCCAGCGTGGCGTAGCTGAGCGTGATGGTCTCCCCGCTCTCCGACTCCCAAACCACCGCCGCCTTCGCGCCTCGGCCCGACTGAACGTGCCGGTCCACGGCATTCGATGGTCAGGTTCATGGCGCCGCCGGGGAACCACGACGGCCACTGGCAATGCCCCGCGAGACATCGAGCACTTTCGTATAGGGCGTGCTCCAGACGAAGCCGAGGTCGCGGGCCACCGCGTCCCAGTACCACTCGGGATCTTCGATGGACCGGCGCTGGAGCGTGGTCAGCGAGTCGATACGCCTGCGCAGCCATGAAGCGGGCGATCCGGGTGCGGGCGGCGGTGGCGGGATCGGGGCGCCAGACGACCTCGTCGAGGCTCATGCGCCTCATTTTACTGTAAGCTGCCCCCGGAGAGGAGACCGCCATGGCGATTCGGGTCGAAAAGCAGGGCGCGGTGACCACCGTGATCATGGACCGGCCCGAGGCGCGCAACGCGGTGGACGGGCCGAGCGCGCGCGCGCTCGCGGAGGCGTTTCGCGCCTTCGACGCCGATCCGGATGCGCGCGCGAAGGTGCTCTGGGGCGCGGGCGGCACCTTCTGCGCGCGGCGCGGACCTCAAATCCTTCGGCACCGAGCGCGGCCTCCGGGTCGAGCCGACGGGCGACGGGCCCATGGGACCCGACGCGCATGCTCCTGTCCAAGCCGGTCATCGCGGCGGTGGCGGGTTACGCGGTGGCAGGCGGGCTCGAGCTCGCCCTCTGGTGCGACCTCCGGGTGATGGAGGAGACGGCGACCTTCGGTGTCTTCTGCCGACGCTGGGGCGTGCCGCTCCTCGACGGCGGGACGGTCCGCCTGCCCCGCCTCATCGGCCTGAGCCGCGCGCTGGACCTCATCCTCACCGGGCGCCCGGTCGATGCGCGGAGGCGCTGCACATCGGGCTTGCCGATCGCGTGGTGCCGGCGGGTCAGGCCCGCGCAGAGGCGGAGGCGCTGGCGCGGTCGTTGGCCGAGGCTTCCGCCGCAGTGCCTGCGCAGCGACCGCCGGTCCGCGCTACGAGAGCTAGGGGATGGATCTCGAGGCCGCCCTCGCGCGCGAGTATGCGCTGGGCCGGATCACCCGCGACTCCGGGGAGAGCCGCGAGGGGCGCCGCGCGCTTCGCCGCCGGTGAGGGCGCCACGGGGCGCCGGCGCCGCGGCGGTGAGCGCGCCGAGCGCCCTAGCGGTAGAAGGAACTGTCCCTTGGTGAAGTCCTCGGGCTTCGCGTTCCAGGTGTTCAGGAGCGAGGTCTCGAGGGCTGAGCGCGAGCGCCAGCGACCGCTTTCGTTTCTCCCTGGGCATCGCACGCCTCCACCGCGTTCAGGCAGTTCCCGACGAGCCGGAGCTTCTGGAGCTCCGCCTCCGCGCTGCTCAGGATCGGCCCCTTCGGGCATGACGCGCCCCTCCCGCCTCAGCGGCCGGGTCCGGCGACACCGCCTTTCCGTCGGGGTCACGAGCTTCGCGACCACGCGGAGCTCGTGCACCAGGAGCCGTGCCACCTTCAGATCCCCGATCTCGAGGCCTTCGACGCGCGCGCGGCGAATCGACATCCGCCCGATCACCAGACGGCCGATCGCGAGCACGCCCACGCTGCCAGGGCTCCGACGGCCATCGCGCCCAGGGCCACCGCGCCCGCCGCCACTGCGCCCGATAGCTGCGCGCCCGTCGCGCTGGAGCCGATCTCCTGGTGCCCGACGCGCAGCTGCCGGATGGCCCGGCGGGAGCCGGCGGGCCGAGGAGCTCCGAAGTCGCCCGCGATCGGTCGCGATTCACGTCCAGTTCCATGTGCCGTCCCCTCCTGTGAAAGCCCGCCTGATGCCCCGCGGGGCGTGTCCGGCCCCTCCCTCACATCACCAGAGAATCGACGATCTCGAAGCGCTCGGTCGTCACTCTTGCGCCGGTGGAGGCGGTGGTGGCGGCCTGGCGCGCGAGGCGGGCCTCTTCGCTGGCGCGCATGGCCTCCGCGCTCTCCCAGAGCGTGACGATCAGCCCCTTGCCTGCTTCTCGGTCGGCGAGCCAGTACGCCGCCGTCAGACCTGGATCCTTCACGATGCTCGGCTTGACCTCCGCGCGCGAACGCTGGATCCAGCGCTCGAGCTCCTCCGCCGATCCCTGCCAGGTGCCGATCCGTGCGAACATGGCGCCTCCTGCTCCGGTCACGCCCGAAGGTCTCGGGCCGGCGGCTCGGGGTCAGATCCAGACATCGTTCGGTGATCCGCGGAGCGAGAAGACCGAGGGTGAACGTCGCCACCAGTACGAGAGAGGTCAGGATCGGGCCGCCTTACGGGTGCCCATGATCACGGACATTTGCGGATGCACGCGGACTTCGCTGGCGAAGAGCTCCGGGTGCTGGAGCCAGTGCGCGCGCGACTCGCTCGTTGACCGGCCATACGCGTCGCGGGGCGCTGCGTCCTCCGGCCGAGAACTCCGGGGCGGATGGAAATCGTCGAGCACGAGCGTTCCGCCGGGCTTCAACAGTCGCGCCGGGTCCGCCCAGGGATCGTTCTGCCGCTTGCCGCCCCCTCCTCCATCCAGGACCAGCAGGTCGAAGTGGCCCGTGCGCCTCGATCAGGGCTGCAGCAGCAAGCCCTGCTCCGGAATACAACAGTGGATGAAGCCCAGGTCGGTGGCCAGGGCCACCGCCCGCGCCACCAACGGGGGAAGATCCGTCCGATCGGCGTAGAGCGCGGTCTTGCTGAACGCGCGCTCATGAGTGGATGCTCGGCAGTCTCATGGAGGCTCCGATTGTAGACCAACCCGGGGGCCGCTCCATCACTCGACTTCTCGCTTCACTCGACCCCTTCCTGCTCCATTCGTTCACCAGGACGTCGAGTGTCGGACCGTCCTCCGGAAGCTCGAGGAGGAGCTCGGAATCCCTCGGCAGGTGATGGGGTCGCTCGATATCGGATCCCGCATAGGCTTGGATCTCGTCGCGCGATCCCCAGTACGAGATCGTCGTGAAGGTCGCGATCCCGTCCTGTACCTGTCGGAACACCTGGACGCCGAGATTGCCCCCGGGTACTCCGGAGCTTCTTCACACCTTCCTCGTAGTGGTACTCGGCATAGGGCGTCCGCGATCGATTCCCGCGTCCGCCCTTGCCACATGCGCGCGACCGCCGGCTTCGGCATCAGGCCCTCCTCGGTGAACGATGAAGTCCGCATCACCGCCATGGCGCGCTCGGGAGCATCCACGAGCACGTTGTGGCCACACCCGGAAAGCGCTCGAAGCGAACCAGATGCGCCGGCAACGCCGCGGCAAGGTCCGCCTGGCACTCGATCGGCGTCATGGGATCTTCTTCCCCGCCCAGCACGAGGGTCGGGCAGCGGATCTGAGGAAGGGCGGCGAAGAAAATCGAAGGTGTGCCCCTCCCCCGGGCGGGTGTACCAGCGCGTGACCTCGGGGGTGCCGGACCGCACGGCGCTTGACGTCGGGACCACGGGGGAGTGCGACTGTAGAGGGGAAAGGCCAGGCGCACCCAGGCCTCGAGCGTCGCTTCGTCGGTGTGCCCGTCGAGGAAGCGATGGCGGGCCAGGGCCCCGACCTCCGGCCCCCGAAGCGCTCGAACAGCGCGACCCGGCGCTCTCGATACGTCCCACCGGCCGCCTCGGTATTGCCGAGAATCAGCTTGGCGGAGGTGGGACGGATGGCGCGTGGCATACGCCAGGGCCACCGTCCCCCGAACGACATGCCCAGGACGATCGGACGGGCGATTCCCAGGACCTCGCAGAACGCGCGACGTCGTCCCCCACTGGCCCAAGGTCCAGCTCTCCCGCGGACCCGGCTCGCTACGGCCGTTCCCGCGCTGGTCAGGAATACGACCTGGGCGATATCGGCCAGCGACGACAGCAGGGGTTTGTAGATGGAGTGGTCGAAGCCGGGGCCGCCGTGGAGGAGAACCAGAGTCGGCTTCTCGCGCATGGCGGGGCCGTCGGGCACCAGGCCGGAGCCCTCGACATCGAAGTACAGCTGCACTCCATTGACGAGCACCCGCATCGCGTGAAGCGGTGTCCTCCTCGGACCCGAACATACCCCAGGTGCCGTGGCGCCGCGGCCCCGGCCAGACCGGCACCGCCCCTCCGGACGAATCGCTAGGCGAACGGCGGGGTCCATGCGATACTCTTCACGTTCTCGAAGCGACTCCTAGAGTCCGAACGGCGGCTTCCCCGGCTAATCCCCGTTCTTCCCGATCAAGCCGGACACACAGTAGCGCGGTTCCTTGCCCGGCGAGAAGCCCGCTCGACAGAGGTCGAATCTCCATGTCCTTCGCTGCCCTGAATCTCCACTCCGCTTTCCTGCGCGCCGTCGAGGCGCTCGGCTTCACCACGCCCACGCCCATCCAGCTCGACGCCATTCCGCCCGTGCTCGCCGGCCGCGACGTGCTTGCCTGCGCCATGACCGGCAGCGGCAAGACCGCCGCCTTCCTCCTCCCCATCGCGCAGCGGCCTGATGGACAAGCCGCGCGGCGCCGTGCGCGCGCTGGTGATCGCGCCCACGCGCGAGCTGGCCGCCCAGATCGAGGTCGATCTCCGCGATCTTGCCCGCTTCACGCCCGTGAAGGGCGCGGCGGTGTTCGGCGGCGTCGGCATGGGCCCGCAGGAGCACCGCCTTCCGCCGCGGCGTTGACATCATCGTGGCCACGCCGGGCCGGCTCCTCGACCACATGCAGCTACCCCTATGTCCGGCTCGACGGCCCTCGAGGTGCTGGTCCTCGACGAGGCCGACCGCATGCTGGACATGGGCTTTCTGCCCGACATCCGCCGCATCCTCGGGAAGCTGCCGAAGCAGCGCCAGACCCTCCTCTTCTCCGCCACCATGCCCGCGCCCATCGCCGCCCTCGCGCGCGAGTTCATGCGGAACCCGGTGCCGATCAACCAGGAGCGGCAGGCGGCGCCGGCGACCGGCATCACGCATTCCGTCTATCCGGTGGCGCAGGAGCTCAAGGTGCGGCTCTCCTCACCGCCCTGCTCGCAGCGGGACGACATGCAGCAGCGTCCTCGTCTTCACGCGCACCAAGCACCGCGCCAACCGCCTCGCCGAGCAGCTGGCGAAGCAGGGCATCTCCGCCGGACCGCATCCACGGCAACCGCAGCCAGGCGCAGCGCACGCATGCGCTGGCGGGCTTCAAGCGCGGCAAGTACCGCGTGCTGGTGGCCACCGACATCGCGGCGCGCGGCATCGACATCGACGACGCTCTCCCACGTGGTGAACTTCGACGTCCCCAACGTGCCGGACGACTACATCCACCGCGTCGGCCGCACCGCGCGGGCAGGCGCGGTCGGGGAGGCGGTCACCTTCGTCGCGCCCGACGAGATGGGCGATCTCAAAGCCATCGAGCGAGCGGTCGGCAACCCCTTGCCGAGGCGCAAGCTGGAGGGCTTCGACTACGCGCAGCGGCCCGCCGGAGCGGTTGGAAATCCCGCTGGCGGAGCGTGTGGCCGCCATCCGCGCCCAGAAGTCCGCCGAGCGGGCCCGGGCCCGCGACAAGGCCGCCCGCCAAGGCGCGGCCCATGCGCCGGGGCATCGGACGTGCTCAGGGCCCGACGCACCCGCCGGCGCCGAAGCGGACAGGGCGAGTCGAGGTCGAGGTTACTGGGCTGGGGCTTCGAACCGGGGTCGGTAAGGGGCGATCAAAGGCCCCCAATTCAGGGGTCCGCGGCCCGGTCTGCACAAAGGCCCTCCCAAATTGTCAGGGGCATGGGAGATTCATTAATGCAAACGTGAATGTAAACGAGATACTTGCAGTCAATGACCCCTGGCCCGGGCCTTGCAATTCAGCAGGGCCAGGAGGTCATTCAGACCATGTCCCGGGTGGCAACGGTTGGCGGCAAGCGAATTCTGGTGGTGGACGACGAAGTGACCCTTGGCCACCCTCATCGCGGAGGTCCTCTCCTCGGATGGGCATCGAGTGGACACGGCTCCCAATGGCCTGGCCGCGCTGGCGCCGGGTGGAGCACAGCGACTACGACCTGATCCTCAGCGATCTCCGCATGCCCGGAGCTGGACGGGCCCGGCCTGTACCGGGAGCTGGAGCGCCGGCGCCCCGAGCTTCTGTCCCGCATTGCGTTCGTGACCGGCAGCGCCCAGCTCCGCCAACATGGAGCAGTTCCTGGAGCGGACGGGCGTCCCCATCCTCTACAAGCCGTTCCGCGTGGAGCAGCTTTCCAAGCTCACGACCGAGCTGCTCGACCGCATCCCTGAGACCCGTCCCCGAAGGCGACGCGGCTAGCGGGGCTCGGGGCCGAGCTTCACGACCATCTTGCCGAGGTTGTCGCCCGAGAAGAGGCCGAGGAAGGCCTTCACCGCGCTGTCGATCCCCTCCACCACGGTCACCTCGTGCCTGATCCGCCCTGCCTTCACCGCACCCCTGACCTCCGCGAGGAAAGCCGGATAGCGATCGAAGTGATCGGAGATGATGAAGCCCTGCATCCGCACGCGATTGCCCACCAGGTTCATCATGTACCGCGGACCGGGCTCGGGGGTTTCCAGGTTGTAGCTTGCGAGATCATCCCGCAGAGGGAATGCGGGCGAAGGGGTTCACGAGGCGGAGGACCGCGTCCAGCATGGCACCGCCCACGTTCTCGAAGTAGATGTCCACGCCCTTCGGGCAGGCGTCGCGCAGCGCCTCGAAGAGATCCGGCGCCGCGGCGGTAGTTGATGGCGGCATCCGCCCCCAGCTCGCTGGTGAGCCACTTGCACTTGTCGTCCGTGCCCGCGGTGCCACCACGCGGCAGCCGCGCAGCTTGCCGAGCTGGACGACCAGGGAGCCGGTGGCGCCCGCCGCGCCCGACACCACGAGGGTCTCGCCCGTCTTGGGCTGGCCGATCTCCGTGAGCCCGTACCATCCGGTGAATCCCGGCACGCCGAGCACACCCAGATAGCTCGCCAGCGGCAGCGAGCGGTCCAGCGGCGTGAGCCCTTCGCCGGTGGAGGCGAAGTACTCGCGCCAGCCCAGCATGCTGGACACGACGGTGCCCGGCGCGAACCGCGGATCGTTGGACCGTTCACCACCTCGCCGACCGCGCGGCCATCCGCGGGCTGGCCGACTTCCCAGGGCTTGGCGTACGAGCGGCGGTCGTTCATTCGGCCGCGCATGTAGGGATCCACCGACATGTAGATGTTGCGGACGAGTACCTCCCCGGCCCGGGCTCGGGGATGGCGGTCTCGACGAGCTTGAAGTCGTCTCGGCTTCGGCGCGCCCGCTGGGCCGGGCGGCGAGGAGGACCTGGCGATTGACGGCGCTGGGCATGGGAGCCTCCCGGCTGAGGACGGTCAGCGGCCATCCCGCCGTCGAAGTTGATGGCGGTGCCGGTGATATAGGCGGCGCGGTCGGAGACGAGGAAGGCAACCAGATCGCCGAACTCGGCGGCATGCGCCACCCGGCCCAGCGGGATGCGCTCGGCCAGCTCGCGATAGTGGCCTTCGAGGTCGCCGTCCTTGGCGCGCCGGTCGATCTGGGCGCTACGGACGAGGCCGATGCAGATGGTGTTCACCAGGATCTTGTCTGCCGCGTATTCGTGAGCCAGCGACTTGGTGAGGTTGATGCCCGCCGCCCGCGAGACGCTGGTGGGCAACGAGCGCGGCGCCGGCGCCTTGCCGCCCACCGTGGTCACGTTGACGATACGGCCGCCGCCGCGCTTCCTCATCTGCGGGATCACGAGCCGGCAGAACCGGATGGCGCCCATCACCTTCAGCTCGAAGTCCTCATGCCAGGTGTCGTCATCGACCTTCTCGAAGGCGGCCGCCGCCGAGGTGCCCGCGTTGTTGAGCAGGATATCCACCCCACCCCAGCGCTCCACGGTGGCGCGCACCACGTTCTCGATGTCCGTGGCCTTGGTGGCGTCCGCCGACACCGCCAGCACCTCGTTGCCGGTGGCTTGCTTGATACCGGCCGCCGCCGCCTCGAGCACGTCCTTGCGCCGCGCGCAGATGGTGACCACTTGGCGCCCTCGCGCGCCAGCCGCCCGCCGCCGCGCGGCCCAGTCCCTCGCTGCCGCCACTGATGATCGCGACCTTGCCGCCGAGTCCCAGATCGAGCGCCATGATTCCTCCCGTCGCCGTGGATGCGTGGTTGCGTGTCGGTGACTACGCGTCGCTGCTGATCTCGCCCGTCGCGTTGTCCACCACGACCGGCGTGTCGAAATAAGTGATGACGGGCTCGGCGCCGTAGCGCTCGCGGATCATCCGCTTCCACTCGGCGCTATAGGTTCGAGCGGCATCCTCGCGTGATTTCAGACGCTCAGCGGCCCTTGAAGACGGGCTCGCGCTTCTCGACGAACGCCCGCGTGGCCTCGCGCCAATCCTCCGTCATGCCGCTGCGGGTATGGCCCCAGGCCTCGAGGTCGAGCACGTCCTTGAGGCTGCCGCTCTCCGCCGCGTTGAGATTGCGCTTCATGTAGCGATACGCCACGGAAGGCCCTCGGGCCAGCCGCGTCGCCAGGGCCATGGTCTCCGTCTCCAGCAGGGCGTCCGGAACTATCCGATTGACCATCACCCAGGGCGAGCGCCTGAGCGGCGTCCACGAGGTCCGCGGTGAGATAGAGCTCGCGGGCCTTCGCGGTACCGACGAGCTGGGTGAGGAAGTAGCTCCCCCGAAATCCCCTGAATAGCCCACGCGGGCGAAGGCGGTACCGTACTTCGAGTTGTCGGAGGCGATGCGCATATCGCAGGCCAGGGCGACGGAGAGTCCCCGCCCCCGCCGCGGCTCCCCGCACCATGGCGATGGTGGGCTTGGGCATCTCGTGGAGGAAACGCGAGACTTCCATGCGAGAGCGGAGCGCCTGGGCCTTGTCCTCCAGGCTGGCGTCATCACCCTCGCGTCCCTCGGCCATGGCCTTCACGTCGCCACCGGCACAGAAGCCACGGCCGGCGCCAGTGATCACGACCACGCCGACCTCGGGGTCATCGGCCAGGCGGGGCAGGGATTCGAGGAGGGCATCCAGCATGTCCCGCGACATGGCATTGAGCCGGTCCGGGCGATTGAGCGTGAGGACGGCCACACGGTCCTTGACGGCTTCGATCAGGTCCTGGTCATCGCGGCTCCTCCGACGGCAGGGGGTGTGCGCTGTCGAGTGCCGCGATGATCGCCGGGCGCGCGCCCGGCGCAAGCCCCCTACCGCGTCGTGAGCCTAGTGGAACAGCCAGCCGGCGACCCATCCAGCAGCCACCGCGCCACCCGCCATGGCGAGGACGTCCGCCGTGAAGTCCCCCGAGATCGCCATGGTCATCGGCACTGCCACCGCCGCCATCCCGATCAAGGTCCTCATGGCCCATTTCCTCGCGGGAGCGAAGGAGCAATGAAGGTGCCACTGATCATGGTGAGCAGATTCGCGGAGTTACTCGCGGGGGACCGCGACGGAGGAGAAAGTTGTACTCGATACCAGGTGAGACTTCGCCTGGGCTGAAGCGCGACGTCAGGCGACCGGCTCCTCCGCGTCGAGCGGGACCATGAAGGCGCCCACGGCCGTCAGGGCCTCGTCGCTCTCCGGCCTCCAGCGGCGATGGCCCCGCCGGCGCTCGGGGTCCGAATCCACCTGCCCCCGACGGCGCTCGCCGCGCCGTCGATCGACGGTGATCAGGACCTCGTGCTCCTCGGAAAAATGGCGCTCCAGGTAGTCGGCCAGCTCGGGCCTGGCCTTCGAAACGACAAACAGATAGCGCGCCATGTCCACCCCCGACGAAACAAGCAAATTCCCCGCCTGAGGGGAAAGACCAACATTCCGGGATGATCGAGACGAGGGTTGCATGCCTGCGATGGAATCGTAAGCTATTCCGACGTCTATCGGTAGTCCTTTACCGTAGATCTCTTCGCGGGTGGTCGGCGACTCCAGCGTACCGTCCCCACTGCTTGCGCATGAGGACCTGATAGAGCCCGATATGGCCCTCCTGGAACGCCACCGATGAGCACGTGAGATACAAGCGCCAGATGCGATAGATGCGCTCGCCCACGAGCGCGCGCGCCTCGTCGGCCTGCGCGCCTCGAGCCGCTCCACCCACTCGCGGCAGGTCCGAGCGTAGTGGAGCCGCAGCCCCTCGACGTCCACGATCTCCCAGCCCGCGCGCTCCTGCTCGGTCATGGTCTGGGTGAGCCCGCGCCAGCTCGCCGTTGGGGAAGACGTGCCTGTAGAGGAAATCGGTCTGGGTGGTGGGCTTCCAGTGAAACTCGTGAGTGATGCCGTGATTGAGGTAGTAGCCGCCGTCGTTGAGCATCCCCGCACGCGCCCGAAGAAGGCCGGATAGTTGGCGATGCCCACGTGCTCGATGACGCCGATGGCGGCGATCTTGTCGTAGCGTGCGTCCGTGGGCAGGTCGCGGAAGTCGCGGTATTCCACCAGGCAGCGCCCGGTGAGCCCCTCCCGCGCGATGCGCGCGGCGGCGAACTCCGCCTGGGCGCGCGACAGCGTCACCCCGTGAGAGCGAACACCATAGTGCTGGGCCGCCCAGATGGCGAGGCTCCCCCATCCGCAGCCGATGTCGAGCAGGGTCTCGCCGGCCTGGAGCCGGAGCTTGCGGCACACCAGATCCAGCTTGTCCGCCTGAGCCTGCTCGAGCTTCGCCGTCGGGGTCCCGGTAGTACGCGCACGTGTAAGACCATGCAGCGGGTCGAGGAAGAGCGCATAGAACTCGTTGGACTGGTCGTAGTGGTACGAGATGGCCTCGGCGTCCCGCTTCGCTCCGCCTCATGAGGTCGCCTCCTTCATGCCGAAGATCGAGTCGAAGACCACGCGGCGCCGCGGCGCGGTCGGAGCCGAGCACCACGCGCACCGCCAGCCGTGCCAGCGCCTCCGGGAGTCGGCCGAGCTGCCGGCCGATCCAGGCGGGCTCGCCGGCCCGTAGAGCGCCACCACCTCGCCGCGCGTAAGCGTCGAGGGAGCCGCCCTCGCGGAGGAGCCGCGTGTCGGCCGCCGCGGCGAGGATGCCGCTCCGGATGGCGGGGCCGATCCCTTCGCCCGAGAGATCGCGAGCCAGCCCCGCCGCATCGCCGACCAGGCAGAAGCCCGGGCCGGCAAGACGCCGCGCGCCTGGCGGCGCACGACATACGCGTGCCCCTTTGAAGGGATCGAGCGGCATCGCCTCGGGCAGGCGACCACTGGCGCGCAGCATGGCCAGCAGCGCGTCGCGCCGCCGGGCAGGCTCCCGTCGCTGCCTCCGGTGATGCCGATGCCGACATTGATGAAGTCGCCCTTGGGGAAGAACCATCCGTAGCCGCGCAGGTCGGGCTCGACGTAGATCTCGGGCGCGTCCATGAAGCGCGCGATCCGCGCCCGCCACTCGGGCCGGAGCCGCGTCTCGGTCTCCTGCGCCGCCACCACCTCCTCGCGCGCGGACACTCTCGCCGAGATCGCGCGCCACCGGGCAGCGGTGGCCGCCGGCCCCGATCACCAGGGGCGCCTCGAAGGCGCCCTGCTCGGTCTCGACGCGCGCACCCGCCGGGCCGGCGGTCACCGCCTTGACGCGATACGCCCCACGCGCACGTCGGCCCCCGCCGTCGCCGCGCGCTCGAGAAGGAAGTGGTCGAACTCGCGGCGGATGATGCCGTAGCGTAGGCGGGCCGCGCGCCAGCGCGCGTATCGTGGCGCGCGCCCTCGAATTCCAGCGCGCACGCGGCGAACCCTGATGGTGAGCGGGTACTTGTCGGGCTCGATCTCCAGGTCGGCGAGCGCAGTGAGCGTCACCCAGCCCGCGCAGATTTTCTGGCGGGGAAGACGGCGGCGTCGAGCACCAGCGGGCGCAGCCCCGCGCGGGCCAGCCGCCACGCCGCGGTAATTCCCCCGGTCCGCCCCCACCACGATGACGTCGTGGACGGGCATGCTTCAGGCCTTTTTCCACAGAGCGAGCAGGACTGCGCAGCCGCTGGGCTGGTGGTCACCTTGATCTCTTCGACCTCATTGGCCACGCGCATGGCGTCGAAGAGATTGCCCTGGATATCGATGGCGTTCGAGGCATACGCCCGGCGAAATGGCCCGGGCTGGGATCCCGGATGAGCGCGGTGAAGGTCTCGGGCGCATGGATGACCACGACGCAGGCCGGCTCACCTTCGCCCAGCCGCACCTCGGTGCCGTCCCATAACCGGAAGGCCAGGATGCCGCAATTCCCTGAAAACCTCGCCCAGTACGGACGCGGCGATACGGGGATTCGGGCGGGGACGAAGCGAGTGACGGCATGGGCGTCCTCAGCGTTTTGTATACGGAGGAAGGCGGCGTTGTCAACCGATGGGCGGTAAGGATCTGCGAGCCGTCGGGCGGAGGACGTTGGACGTCAACCGAGCCTCAATCGCGCACCGGCCCGCGGAGCTGCGGGTCGAATACTTCTTGCATCCTATTGATCTATAAACGATATCTTGGGCCGGGTTCGCGTGGCACCTCCATTGTCTACTTTTCTGAGTATCCACACCGCGCCCGGGGCGGTCCGCCGTTCCCACCAATGCCACAGGAGACAGCCATGACCGAGACCCTGGAAATCCTGCGCCCGCTGCGTGAAGGCAAGGTCTCCGACGAAGACACCGCCCGGATCTTCGATGTGGCCGTCATCGCGAAGCGCTGTCTCGGCCGACACTGGCCCGACCACTCGCCCGCTCAGCGCGCGGAGTTCGCCCGATCGCTCGGTGGCGTTCTCGCCCGCAGCCTGGGCGAGACCCTGGAGGATGCGTCCGAGGTGCGGTATGTAGGGCAAAAGCGCGAGCGGCCCTCTGGTCACAGTGAACTGTGAAGCGGCCGCGAAGGGCCGGACCCCGGCCGGGCTCGAGCTACGCCTGCAGAGGCTGGGGGCCGGTGGGTGATCGAGGATTTTGCCGTGAACGGACGAGCTTCGTCAGCCGCTACCGCGCCCACCTCGAGGACACGCTCGTCAATACTCCCTCGTCAACTCCCCTCGTTGATGGCGGAGTGCACGCAGTTGCTGATCACATCCAGCCGCGCGCTGTGCCACGGATCCGGCACACGGCTGTTGGTGAGATAGGCGAAAGACACCCCGGAGTCGGGGTCGCCCCAGCAATAGGACGAGCCGACGCCGCCATGGCCGAAGGTGCGCGGTGAGGCGAGCGAGCCGAGGCCGCGGATGGCGTCGGTGGTCCCGCGCGTATGGGGGCCCGAGGCCTCGGTGCATGGGCATGCCCATGTACGCGTCCACGCGGTCGCCGGTGACGTTGCGCGTGACGTACTGGATCATGCGGGGCGAGAAGAGCCGGCGTGCCGTTCAGCGTGCCGCCCTGCACCATCATCTGGTAGAAGGCGGCCATGGCCCGGGCGGTCGCGTAGCCGCCGCCGCCCGGCGTGCCGGCGCGGTAGAAGGCGGCGTGGTTCTCGTCCGCGCGCCGGTTCTGCCGCCGCCAGTCGGCCGACGGCTCGTGCATGTCCACCGTCCGCGCCATGCTGCGCGTCCGGCAGGCCCACGAAGAGGTCGCCGCCCAGCCCCAGCGGCTCGATCACGTTCTCCCGGATGAAGGCGCGGTAGTCGGTCTTGGTGAGCGCCTCGATGAGGACCGCCGCCGTCCAGTGGGCGGCGCGGCCGTGGTAGTGCACGCGGGTGCCGGGGTGAACTCGAGCGTGTATCCGCACACCGCCTTCCGCAAGAGATCGTGGTCCTCCCATGCCGCGCTCGGCACGTCCGCGTTGGGGAAGCCCGCCCTGATGTGACAGGAGCTGGATGATCGTGATGTCGCCCTTGGCGTTGGCCTCGAAGCCGGGGACGTGGTCGGCCACCCGGTCGGTGAAGCGCAGCGCGCCGCGCTCGGCGAGCGACCCACACCGCGCTGGCGGTGATGACCTTGGTGTTGGAGTAGAGCAGCCACAGCGTGTCCTCGCGCGCGGGCACCCGCGTGCCCTCCGTCCGCGCCTCGCCCAGCGACTTGAACAGCGCGAGCTTGCCCCGTCGGGCCACCGCGATCTGGGCGCCGGGATAGCGGCCCTCGGTGATGTGCCCGGCGATGATCTCTCCACGCAGGCGCTCCAGCGCCTGAGGATCGAGGCCGAGCGACGACGGATCGAGACGGTCAGCGGGAAGGCCATGGCGTCCTCACGGGGTTGAAGGCACGGCAGCGTTCGGGCGGAGTGTAGGTCGGCGGCCCTCACCTGTCAACGCGGCTTGCTATACTGCGCCGGTGAGCGCGCCCGGTCCCTGCCCTGCTCGACGGCCTCGTCGTGCTGGATTTCACCCGCGTCCTTCGCCGGCCCCTATTGCACTCGCCTGCTCGCCGATCTCGGCGCGCGCGTGATCAAGATCGAGCGTCCCGGCGAGGGCGACGAGATGCGCCGGGCGCATCTCCAGCTCGAGGAGGGCCGCGACGACCAGAGCACCTACTTCACGCGCATCAATACCGGCAAGGAGAGCGTGGCCCTCGATCTGGGCCATCCGGCCGCGCGCGAGGTGGTGCAGGACCTCGCGCGCCGCGCCGACGTCGCGGTGGAGAACTTCGTCCCAGGAGTGATCGCGCGGCTGGGCTGCGACTGGGCGGCGCTGTCGGCGGTGAAGCCCGACCTCGTCTATTGCTCCATCTCCGGCTTCGGCCAGACCGGCCCCTGGCGCGGTCGGGCCGCCTTCGCCCACGTCGTCAATGCCGCGTCGGGGATGATGCACCTCGAGCAGCGGCGACGCCCCCGCGCCGCACTCGGCCAATATCCAGGCCGCCGACGTGCTCGCCGGCACGCATGCCTTCGGCGCCATCATGGCCGCGCTCTGGCGCCGCGCGCGCACCGGCGCGGGCGCCTACCTGACGTCTCCATGCTGGAAGCGCTCATCGCCTGCGACGACGTGAGCTTCGGCGCGGTGCTCAACGGCGGCGACGAGATGGCGCGCGCCGCGGCCCGGCATGTGGGTGTTCGAGATCGGCGGGCGCCACGTGGCGTTGCAGACCACCGGCGCCCCGGCGCTGTGGCCCCGCCCTGGTCGCGCTCCTCGAGCGCCCGGAGCTGGCCGCGGATCCGCGCTTCGCCACGCCACTGGCCCGCCGCGAGAATCGCGCCGCGCTCGGCGAGATCCTCGGCGCCTGGATCCGCCGCTTCGCGACGGTGGACGCGGCGATCGCGGCGCTCACCGCCGCCCGCATCCCCTGCGCGCCCGTTCTCGCCCCGGGGAGGTAGCCGAGAGTCCTCACCTGGCCGCGCGCGCAGTTCTTTCCCACCGTGCCGCATCCCGCGCGCGGAGCGGTGCGCGTCACCGGCACGCCCTTCCACGTGGACGGCGGCGCGGTGGGACCGGCGGGCCCGGCGCCGTACCGCATCGGCGAGCACACCCGCGCGGTGCTCGAGGGCCTGCTCGCCTATCCGCCCGCACGCGTCGAGGCGCTGCGCGCGGCCGGCGCCATCGCCACCCCGTGAGGCGCGCGTCCCCGGCCGTGATAGGCTCTCCGACAGCGGCGGTGGGCGGCGGCGCATAACCTCAACGCTCGGGAGATCCCCATGGCTCGGATGACCGGCGGCGAAGCACTCGTCAAGCAGCTCTATCACGAAGGTATTCGCGTCGTCTTCGGCCTCCCGGCGTCCAGCTCTACGGAGCGATGGCCGCGCTCCGCGACGGAGCCGCGCATTCGCTTCATCCAGACGCGGCACGAGCAGGCCACCTCCTACATGGCGGACGGCTACGCGCGCGCGCGGCGGCGGTGTCGGCACCGCGCTGGTGGTGCCGGGACCCGGCCTCCTCAACGCCGCCGCCGGACTCAGCACCGCGTACTCCGCCTCCTCGCCCGTCTTCATGATCTCCGGCCAGGTGCCGAAGAATCAGATCGGCAAGGACATCGGCGTGCTCCACGAGGTCAACGACCAGCTCGAGTCGCATCCGGCCCATCACCAAGTGGCGGCGCCGCGTGCTGGAGGTGGCGCGAGGTGCCGGCGGCGGTGCGCGCGGCCATGCATCAGCTCACCACCGGCCGGCCGCGCCCGGTCGAGATCGAGATGCCGCCCGAGACCATGGAGGAAGAGGGCGAGGCGGTGCTGCATCGACCCGGTGCGCCCGGTGCGTCCCGCCGCCGCCGCGGCGCGACGTGAGCCGCGCGGTGGACCTGCTCGCTCGCCGCCCAGCGGCCCGTCATCTACGCGGGCGGAGGCGTCGGTGTCCGGCGGGCGCCAGCGAGTGCGCTCACCGCGCTCGCCGAGTATCTCCAGGCCGGCGTGATCACGAGCGCGGAGGGCAAGGGCGCCGTCAGCGACCACTCGACCTGTCGCTCGGCGCCACCGTCTGGCCGAACTCGCCGGTGCGCAATCACCTGCTCCAGGCCGACCTGATCCTCGCGGTGGGCACCCGCTTCGCCCTCGCGGTGCCCAAGGCCGACCAGCAGGTCATCCACATCGACATCGATCCCGACGAGATCGGCCGGAACCATCGCAAAGTCGCTCGGGCTCGTCGGCGACGCCCGCGCCACGCTGGATGCCATCGTGGAGGGCGTCCGCAAGGCCACCCCGCCGCGGTCTTCACGCAAGGCCGAGCGCGAGGCACTACGTGCCGGAGACGGCGGCGCTGGTCCAGGAGCCCCAGGCCGGCATCCTCAAGAGCCTGCGCGAGGGCACGCCGGAGAACGCCATCTTCATCGCCGGCATGACCCAGATCGGCTACTACTCGCGCCCCTGCTGGCCGACCTACGAGCCCCGGACCTATCTGTCGTCCTCGTACTCGGGCAACCTCGGCTACGAGTATCCGGTCGCCCTCGGCGCCAAGGTCGCCTGCCCGCAGCGCCCGGTCATCGCGGTGATCGGCGACGGCGGCTTCATGTACAACGTCCAGGAGCTGGCCACCGCCGTGCAGCAGAAGATCAACGTGATCGCGGTGGTCTTCAACGACAACGCCTTCGGCAACGTGGCCCGCGACCTCGACGACTGGTGGGGCGGGAGCTACGGCGCCGCGCTGCACAATCCCGACTTCATGAAGCTGGCCGACGCCTTCGGCGTGCACGGGATGCGCGCGAAGGAGCCCACCCAGGTGGGCGCCCTCGTCCGCGAGGCCATCCAGCTGGACCGGCCGGTGCTCATCGAGGTGCCGGTGGGCCGCATGCCCACCCCCATGTTCTTCCCGCCGCGGAAGGCGCCCACCAAGTACCAGCGCTGAGAGACGCCGGGCGGGCCTGAATCACCCCCGACCGGCCGACCGGGTCAATCAGCGCGGGGAGAGTGCAATGGCGGGGACGTCCGGTGGCTCCGCGCGGACGCGCGGCGCTGCTCTCGGCGTGGCGGGCGCTGCGCCGCCGCTGCCCGCGCTGCGGCGCGGGGAAGGTCACTCAGCGCTGGCTGATCCTGCGGCCCGCCTGCCCGAGCTGTGGTCTCCGGCTCGACCGTGGAGAGTCGGACTACTGGTTGGGGGCGATGCTCTTCAACCTCATCGCCGCCGAGACCCTCTTCGCGGCGGGCCTGGTGACGGTGCTCGTCCTCACCTGGCCCGATCCCCGTGGGACGCTCTCCAGTGGGGAAGCATCATCGCCATGATCGTGGCCCCCATCATCCTTCTCCCCTTCAGCAAGCTCCTCTGGCTGGCCTTCGACCTCGTCTTCCGCCCGCCCACGCCCGGGCGACTTCACTTCAGCGTCGTGAAGGTGAAGGCGCGGATGATGTGGCGCTGCGCCGCCATGAACACCACCAGCACCGGCGCCACCACGAACATGCTGCCGGCCATGATGATGTGCCAGCGCGCGCGCCGTCCCCTCCTCGCGCAGCATGGCCACCCCGATGGGCAGGGTGCGCACCGCGTCCGTGGTCGTCATCACCAGCGGCCAGAAGAAGTCGTTCCAGTGGTACACCACGCTGAAGAGCGAGAAGGCCACCAGCGTCGGCCGCGCGATCGGCGCCAAGATGCGGAAGATGAGGGTGAAGGTGCCGGCCCCGTCCACGCGCGCGGCGTCCACGATGTCGTCGCTGATCTGCATGAAAGCCTCGCGGATGAGGAAGGTGCCCAGTGCGGACACCGCGTAGGGCAGCACCAGCGAGGCATAGGTATTGAGCAGGCCCACCTTGCTGAACAGCATGTACAGCGGCACGAAGCGCACCTGGGGCGGCACGATGAGGCAGGCGATGACGACGAGGAAGCAGGCGTCGCGTCCGGGGAAGCGGAGCTTGCTGAAGGCGAAGCCGGCCAGGCAGCCGAAGAAGAGCTGGAGCACGAGGATGGCCACCGTCTGCACCGCGTTGTTCAGGGCGTAGCGGAGGAACGGCCCGGAGGCCCACGCCTTGGCGTAGTTGTCCCAGTGGGCGGGGCTCGGCCAGAAGGTGGGCGGGAACTGCGTCACGCCGGCGAGGTCCTTGAGCGACGTGGACACCATCCAGAGATAGGGAACACCCTCCACCAGCGCCACCAGGGCGAGGATGCCCATGGTGAGGGCCCGGAGCAGCGGATGCGCGCGTCTCATGTCGTGTAGTGCACGCGCCGCCGGAAGAGCAGCCACTGGGCCACCGTGAGGAAGACGATGAGCACGAAGAACACCACCACGCCGCGCGGAGGCCTTGCCGAGCTGAAGTACTGGAAGGCCTGTTCGTAGATCCAGTACACGTAGATCATGGTGGAGGTGACCGGCCCGCCCTGGGTCATGATCTTCACGATGTCGAAGCCCTGGAAGCTCGCGATGGTGAGGGTGACCAGGAGGAAGAGCGTGGTGGGCGTCAAGAGCGGCCAGGTGATGTGGCGGAAGCGCTGCCAGCCTCCGGCCCCGTCCAGCGCCGCCGCCTCGTAAAGATCGCCAGGAATGGCCTGGAGCCCGGCCAGGTAGATCACCATCGGGTAGCCCACCGTCTTCCACACCGTCACCAGGACCAGGCTCCAGAGCGCAATGCGCGATGATCGCCCAGCCAGTTGACGGCGGGGAGCCGCATCAGCCCCAGCAGCCACGCCACCAGCCCGTACTGCGGGTCGAGGAGCCAGATCCACAGCAGCGACACCGCCACCCAGGAGACCACATAGGAGGAGAAGATCGAGGCGCGGAAGAGCGCGCCCAGCCGGGTGCGATCGTTGAGGAAGAGGGCGAGGAGGAGCCCGAGGGCCTGGGAGAGCACGACCACCCCGCCCGAGTACTTGGCGGTGTTCGTCACCACTCTCGAGGAACTCGGCGGTGGCGAGCGCGCGGTAGTTCGCCAGCCCCACCCAGCGGGCGGGGCCGGCGAGGTCCCATTCGTAGAAGCTCACCCACGCCGAATAAGCGACGGGGTAGAGATAGACGAGGGCGAACAGCGCGAGCGACGGGGCCGCGAGCGCCCAGCCGAGCCGGGCTCGCGCCCGCGCCGCCCGCGGCGCCCGCTAGTACTTGCCGAGGATCTCGTTGGCCTTGGCCTCCGCGGCTTCGCATGACCTCGGCGGATCGTCTTGATGCCGAGCACGGCGGCCTCGAGGTTGGGCTGGATGACTCTCCCGCTGGATCTCGAAGAGCGCGGGCGAGAAAGGGAAGCGCTGCGCGGTGCGCAGCTGGTCGATGGCCGTCTTGTAGTTGGGATTCTGCTTGTAGAAGTCCTGCATCTCGCGCGGAGGCGACCGCGGACGCGCGGATGGGCATGTAGCCGGTGGCCTTGGACAGCGAGATGGTCTGCGCGGGCTCCGTCATCCACTTGATGAAGGCCCAGCCCGCCTCCTTCTCGGCGGGGGCGCGTCGCTTGGCGATCACGAAGAAGGTGCCCGCCGGTGGGCACCGCCTGCTTCACCTTGCCGGGCAGGAACGCCGTCCCACCTTGAACTTCGCGTTCTCGGAGATGTAGTTGAGGAAGGCGGTGGAGGTGAAGATCATCGCGACGCGCTGCCGTTGAGGAAGTCGGTATTGGTCACCTCCCAGGCGCGCTGTAGTCCTTGCCAGGGGGCCGCTTTCATGCTCTTGTCCTTGTTGACGAGGTCCACCCAGAACTGGAGCGCCTCCGCTCCCTTCTCGCGGAACGCCGCCTTCTTGCCGTCGGGGCTCGCGAGGCTGCCGCCGGCCTCGTGGAGCAGCGCGTACCAGAACCACCAGTCCACCGGCACCTCGAAGCCGTACACCTTGACCTCGGCCCCCTCGCGCACGGTGAGCTTGTCGGCGGCGGCGCGGAACTCGTCCCAGGTGCCGGGCACCTTGATGCCCTTGGCCGCCAGCATGTCCGCGTTGTAGTAGAGGATGGGCGTGCTGGCGGAAGAAGGGCAGCGCGAAGGTCGGCGGCTGCGGCTTGCCCAGATAGTCGAAGTAGGTGTGCGGGTCTGGCCCGGGAGATAGTCGGCCAGGTTGGTGCCATTGGGTCCCGCCGCGTAGGCATCCAGCGGCTCGAAGAGGCCCCGCTGCCAGAGCTGCGGCATCGCCTCACCCACCACGTGGAAGACGGCCGGCGCGGTCTTGGTGGCGGCGGCGGCGCGGATCTTGGCGAGGGCCTGGAAGTAGTCGCCCTGGAAGGTCCCTCGATCCGGTACTTCGTCTTTGCGACTCGTTGAACTTCTTGATGTGCGCTTCGGTCACTTCCCGGTTCTTGCCCCGAAGGAATACCAGAACTGGGCGGTGGTGGGGCCCTGCGCGGTGACGGGTTGCGCCCGCGAGGAGCCCGGCGGTCAATAGCACGGCCAGGATCCGTCTCATCGGCGACCTCCGGGTTGGGGCTTGGGTGTGGCTTGGGTTTGGGGATTAGGTCTTGGCGTTGGACAGGGGAGTGGTGCTCCAGCAGGCGGCGCGCAGCTCGCGGCGCTCGACGTCCCGACCGCCGTAGACGATGCGATGGAGCGCGCGCAGCGAGCGGGACCTCCACCACGGCGGGCGGCGGCGAAGCGCCAGCACCAGCGGATGGCGGCATAGCCCTCGGTGAGCTGGTCCCGGCGCGCGAGCCGCCGCACCACCGTACGCGTGGCCAGCCCGGCGCCGCGCAGCTTCGCCGAAGATGCGGTTGCGCCCGGCCACCGCGGTGACGTGGAGATCGCCGACGCCCCCAACCCGTATACCGTCTCCGGCCGCGCGCCGATCCGGCGGCCGAGCCGCGCGATCTCCGCCACCGCCTGGGTGTAGATCAGCGACTTGGTGTTGTACATCGCCTCCGCGCGGCCCGCCTCGACGAGACCGTCGCAGAGCCCCACCGCGATGGCGTAGGCGTTCTTGAGCGCGGAGCACAGCTCGAGGCCGCGCTGATCGGCGAGTCTCGGTGATGGCGTAGTAGGGCGTGGCCAGCGTGCGGCGCCGCCGTCCGCGCGCGCGCGTCCGGCGAGGGCGTACATCACTGCGGTGGGCACGCGGCGGGCCAGCTCCATCGCCTTCGAGGGCCCGCCCACCGTCACGAGGCGAAGGCCGGTCGTCTCCGCCACCGCGGTGGACAGGGTCACGATGCGCCCGCGGCTTCGCGTCAGCCCCTTGGATACGGAGAGCACCGGCACGCCGGGCGGAAGATGGGGCGCGGCCCGCCGCAGCACCGCCACCGCGCGGCGTCCGAGGTCACCGCGTTCACCACGAGGTCGGCGCCGGCCAGCGCCGCCGCGCAGCTCCTCCGCGGGGAAGGGCACCACCGCCCGCGGCAGCCGCAGCCCGAGCCGGGGATGCCGTCGTCCCGCGCGCACGCGCCGCCACCAGGCGCCCGTCGAGGTGAGTGCCCCAGAGGGCCACCGAGTGCCCGTTGTCGGTGGCGGGCACGGTGAGCGCGCGCTCCCCATGTAGCCCGCGCCGAGGATGGCGATATGGGCCATCAGGCCACGCGCCGGAGCGCCGGATAGAGAGCGAGCTCGCTCCGCGAGCATGGCGGTGTACGTCGCGGCGCGTCCGGATCCGGCACGTGACGCACCAGCCTCCCGCGCCAGGCCTTGGCCGCCGCGACATCGGCGAAGCGCGCCCACGCCGAGGCCGGCCAGGAGCGCGGCACCCGCGGAGCGCCCATGCCATCGGGAAGATACGCCAGCGGCACGCCCAGCGCGTCGCAGAGAATCTGCCGCCACAGCGCGCTCCGGGCACCGCCGTTGACGGCCACCACCTCTTCCGGCCGGGCACCGCGCCTCGCAGCACCTCCAGGCAATGCCGCAGCGAGAGCGCGATGCCCTCGAGGACCGCGCGATAGAGATGGCCGCGTCCGTGGGCAAGCGACAGTCCGACGAAGGCGCCGCGCGCGCCCGCGTCCCAGATCGGGGTGCGCTCGCCCTGGAGATAGGGCAGGAGCCGCAGGCCTTCACGCGCCCGCCGGCACCGCCGCGCTCTCGGCGTCCAGCGTGTCGAAGGGCACCCCGGGGCGAACACGCCTGCGGAACCACTCCTGCACCGCGCCGCACAGCGTGGCGCCCAGCGCGAGATAGCGGTCGCAGCCCACGTGATGGGCGTTGATGAGGCGGGTGTCGAAGTCAGGGCGCGCGAGCGGCACGATGAGATTGCCGGAAGTGCCGAGCATGAGGCAGGCCTCGCCGGGCTCGGTGACGCCGGCGGCCAGGGTCGCGACGCGGCGAAGTCGGCGCCGCCCACCACCACCGGCGTGCCCGGCGCGAGCCCCGTCGCGCGGGCCGCCGCCGCGGTGATCGCGCCCGCCACCGCCCGGGCGGGGCGCAACGGCGGGCAGCTTCGCCACCTCCACGCCCGCCGCGGCCGCGCCCTCGGCCGACCAGGCGCGGGCCCGCGCGTCGTACAGCGGCGTGCAGAGCGCGGCCGACGAGGATCGGTGACGCGCGCGCCGGTAAGGTGCATCACCGGGTAGCTAGTGCGACTGCAGGACGGTGGCGGTCCGCTCCCACACGTCGGGAGCGTGCCGCCGGAGCCAGACCGCCTTGGGGCCGAGATAGTACGCGTGGAGCCGATTGCCCCTCGATGGCTTCGCACGCGCGGGCCCATCGACGCGGCGAGCGCCGCCGCTTCCGCCTCGGCGCGCATGTCCAGCCACAGGATGGCGGGAGCGAGCGGACGGCCGTCGGCATCCCACCGCGAGCAAAGTGGGCGCCTGGCCGGTAACGCCGACGGCCTTCCACGCGACCGCCGGCGCGCGCGGCGAGGGCGCCGAGGAGGTGGCGTCCCGCGTCCCACCAGGCGTCCGGCGTCGGCCTCCGCCCAGCCCGCGGCAGGCGCGCGATGCGCGTAGCCGATGGTCTCCTGCGCGAGCAAACGCCCGTCGAGATCGAAGGCGGCGCCCTTGGCGGACGTGGTGCCGACGTCCACCCCGAGCAGGACACGGGCGGTCATGTCGGTGGCGAGTATAGCGCGCCCCACGTTGCTTGCGCGTGACGGTCCACGCGTGCTACACACCAGCCCGTGACGGTGGCGCGCCCTGATCTGCTCATCATGCTCAGCATCGACGGCCTCGCCGCCGGCTACGTGGACGATCCGCGCCTGCACCTGCCCGCCCTGCGGGCCCGCCGGCCGCGGCGTCCGCGCGCGTCGCCTCGCCTGCGTCTTCCCGACGGTGACCTGGCCCTGCCACACGTCCATCGTCACCGGCGTGTCGCCCGCGCGGCACGGCGTGGTGGGCAATCTGACGTTCGACCGCGCCACCGGCACCGTGGTGGAGCACTACGGGGACCGTACCGAGCGCGGCATCGATGCCGAGACCCTGTGGGACCGCCTCCACGCCCGCGGGGAGCGGACGGCCAGCATCTGCTGGCCCAAGACACGCGGTGATCGCGACGATCGGGGACAATATCCCGGAGTTCTACGAGCAGGACTTGTTCGAGCGCTATGCTTCGCGCCCGCTGTGGACGGAGCTGGCGGCCCGGGGCCTGCCGGTCGGCCGCTACGGGCCGTGGAGCGCCGCGCATCCGCTGGGGCCCATGCAGGACTGGCTCACCCTGGAGGCCGCGCGGCATGTGCTCGCCGTTCGCCCTCCGCGCTTGCTCCTCCTCCACTTCCTCACGCTCGACTCGTATCAGCACGACTTCGGCACCGGGAGCCCCGAGGCGCGCTGGGCGCTGCTCCAGCTGGACGCCCTCGTGGGGCGGCTCCTCGACACGCTCGCGGAGCTGGGCCGCGCGGAGACCACCGCCTTCATGGTGTTCGGCGATCATGGGTTCGCCGACATCCAGCGGACGCATCACCTCAACCAGATCCTCCGCGAGGAGCGGCTGCTCGAGGTGGACGCGCGCGGCGCCGTCACCCGTCGCCTCGCCTGGGCGGCCGGCAACGGCGGCTCGGCGCACGTCTATGCGCTGGACGGCGCGCCCCGCGGCACCGTGGACCGTCTCCGCGAGCGCCTCGCCGCGCTCCCGGGCGTGGACGTGATCGGCCGCGAGCGCTTCGCCGAGCTCGGGCTGCCCGCAGCCGGGGCCCGGCTCGACTCAGGGTGATCTGATGGTCACCGCGGAGGACGGTACCTTCTTCAGCGGCCACGCGACGCCGGAGGCGGCCGCCGCCGCGCCCGTCTATGTGGCGGGGCACGGGCACCTGCCGCAGCTGCCGCGGCTGGGCGCCGAGCTCATGGTGGCGGGGCCGGGCGTGCGCGCGGGCGCCACCGTCGGCGAGGTATCCATGCTCGCGCTGGCGCCTACCGCCGCGCGTCTCCTCGGCGTGGACCTTCCTGGCGCCGAGGCCCCCGCGCTGCTCGAAGCGCTCGCCGGCGCCGGGTAGTCCGCGCATGGGCGCCGAGAGCCCCCGTGACATCTGGGCGGTCGGAAGCGTGTACGAGCGCTATGTCGGGCGCTGGAGCCGGCTCGTCGCGCGGGACTTTCTCGCCTGGCTCGCCCTGCCTCCCGGCCGGCGCTGGCTCGATGTGGGCTGCGGCACCGGCGCGCTGAGCCAGTGCATCCTCGAGCACGGCGCCCCTTCGACCGTCGACGGGATCGACGCGTCTGCGGGATTCGTCGACCATGCCCGGGCTCATATCGCCGACCCGCGCGCGGCCTTCCGCGCGGGGACGCGCAGGCGCTCCCCTTCGAGGACGCCGCCTTCGACGCGGCGGTGTCCGGGCTCGTGCTCAACTTCGTTCCCGATCCTCCCCGGATGCTGGGGGCGATGCGCCGCGTGGTGAAGCCCGGCGGCGTGGCGGCGGTGTACGTATGGGACTACGCGGGCGAGATGCAGCTCATGCGCTATTTCTGGGACGCGGCGGCGGCGCTGGATCCGGCGGCGCGGGATCTCGACGAAGGACGGCGTTTTCCCCTGTGCCGGCCGGAGCCACTCGCCGAGCTGGCGCGAGCCGCCGGGCTCGAGGAGGTCGAGACGCGGGCCCTCGATGTCTCCACCACATTTCGGGACTTCGACGACTACTGGAGGCCGTTCCTCGGGGTCAGGGGCCGGCGCCCGCCTACTGCGTGTCGCTCGCCGAGGAGCGCCGCGCCGCCCTGCGAGATCGGATCCGCGCGGCCCTTCCGTTCCGGCCCGACGGCGGCCTCGCGCTGATCGCGCGCGCCTGGGCGGTGAAGGGCCGCGCGGCCTGAGCCCGCGGGCGGCGCCGGCGCCGCTCCCTAGCAGGGTCCTTGCCCTTGCGCGGAGCCTGCACCAGCTCGAGCCGGGTATCGTCGGGGCCGCGCAGGAAGGCGATGCGCCCGCCGTTCGCCATGTTGATCGGCCCCTCCAGCCGCTGAGCGCCCAGCCCCTCGAGCCGCTTGATGTCGCCCTCGATGTCGGTCGAGTCGAGACCGAAGTGCTCGAGCCCGTGATGGGCGGAGGCGTCGCCGGGGCCCAGGGTCTCGCCGGCGCGGGCCCCCGAGATGTTCACGTTGATGCCGCCCTCGGCGCTGGAGCAGCGGATGAAGCGATCGCCGAACACCCGCACCTCGTCCGAGTTGATCTTGAAGCCGAAGGCGTTGACATACCACTGGGCGGTCTTCAGCGGGTCGGGAGACTTCAGGTGAATGTGGTTGATCCGATACGGCATGCGCGCGCCTCCTCGGTGGTGGGTGGACAAAATCCGGCTTCCGGCCCAGTATAATCGGCCGGAGGACTCTCATGGCCCCGGGCTTCGACTTCGATCGCCTCATCGACCGCCGTCCCACCGCGAGCAACAAGTGGCGGAAGTTCGACAAGGACGTGCTCCCTCTCTGGGTGGCGGACATGGACTTCGCCTCACCCGAGCCCGTCGTGCCGGCGCTGCGCGAGCGCGCCGAGCACGGCGTCTACGGCTACGTGTTCGAGGAGCCGGAGTTCTTCGAGGTGGTGGCGGACCGCATCCAGAAGCGCTACGGCTGGCGCGTGGGCCCCGAGGCGGTGGTGCTCCTGCCCGGCGTGATCGCGGGCCTGAACATGGCGGCGCGCGTCTTCGCGGCGCCCGGCGACAGCCTGCTGGAGCAGGTGCCGGTGTACCCCGCCCATCCTGCGCTGCCCGAGCAATATCGGCCTCACCCGGGACGAGGCCCCGCTGGCGCGCCGCGCCGACGGCCGCTACGAGGTGGACTGGGAGGCGTTCGAGCGCGCCATCCACGGCCGCACCCGCGCCTTCATCCTCTGCAACCCGCACAACCCCACCGGCCGCGTCTACACCCGCGAGGAGCTGACCCGGATGGCGGAGATCTGCGCGCGGCGCGGCCTCTCCGATCATCGCCGACGAGATCCACTGCGACCTCCTCTACGCGGGGCAGCGGCACGATGCCCATCGCCTCGCTGGCGCCGGAGGTGGCGGCGCGCACCATCACCCTCATGTCTCCCTCAAGACCTTCAACCTCGCCGGCCTCAAGTGTTGCGATCGCGGTGGTTCCCGACGCCGCCCTCCGGGAGAAGTTTCTCGCCACCAAGGTGGACCTGGTGGCAAATCCCAATGTCTTCGGCTTCGCCGCCGCGCTCGCCGCCTACCGCGACGGCGGTCCTTGGCTCGACGCCCTTCTGACCTATCTCGAGGCCAATCGCGACTACACGATGAAGTACGTGCGCGAGAACTTTCCCGGCGTGGTGGTCTACCCGCCCGAAGGCATGTACCTCGCCTGGCTCGACTTCCGGTCGGCGGGCATCCCGGGCAATGATCCGTACACCTTGTTCCTCGAGAAGGCCCGGGTGGCGCTCAACGACGGGCCCACCTTCGGCCCCGGCGGCCAGGGCTTCGCGCGGCTGAATTTCGGCTGCCCCCGCGCCATGCTCACCGAGGGCCTCGATCGCATGCGCGACGCCTTCCGCGCCTACCGCGCTGAGAACGTCCGTGCGCCGGGGTCGGTTGCCGAGCTCCGGCGCGCGTGCTAAGTTGCGCTGGTCGTCGCGACTCTTGCCGTACCGGCCCAGCAGTACCGGCCAAAGGAGACCGTAGTGAGAGAGAACACCCTCCGGAAAATCTGGGCGCGCGGCGAGGCGGTGGTGAACGGGTGGCTGGCCATTCCCAGCGCATTCTCCGCCGAGGTGATGGCCCATCAGGGCTTCGACTCCCTCGTGGTGGACATGCAGCACGGGGTCGTCGACTACCAGGTGGCGGTGACCATGCTCCAGGCCATCTCCACCACCGACGTGGTCCCGATGGCGCGCGTGCCCTGGAACGATCCGGCCCGGCTGATGAAGATCCTCGACGCCGGTGTCTACGGCGTGATCTGCCCCATGATCAATACGCCGCGAGGAGGCGGAGGCGCTGGTGCGCCACTGCAAGTATCCGCCGCGCGGCCATCGCTCCTGGGGTCCGGTGCGCGCCTCCATCTACGCGGGCGCCGACTACGGCGACCATGCCAACGACGACATCGTGGTCATGCCCATGATCGAGACCGCGGAGGCGCTCAAGAACCTCGACGACATCCTGAGCGTGCCCGGGGTGGACGCCATCTACGTGGGCCCCTCCGATCTGTCAGCTCGCGCTCGGCTGCAAGCCCCGGCTCGACCAGACCGACGCTCCGGTGGTGGAGGCGCAGCAAAAGATCGTGGAGGCGTGCAAGAAGCACGGCGTGATCGCGGGCATCCACAACAGCACGTCGGCCTACTCGCTCAAGATGATCGAGGCCGGTTACCAGTTCGTCACCCTCGCCAGCGACAGCCGCTTCCTCGCCCAGCGCGCCGCGGAAGAGGCGGCCGCGGTCAAGAAGACGGGCGTGAAGGCCGGCAAGCTGCCGGGCTACTAGGAGCGCGCATGGCCCGTCTCGACGGCAAGGTTGCCATCGTCACCGGCGGCGGCACCGGCATCGGCCGCTGCACCGCCCTCATGCTGGCGAAGGAAGGCGCGCGCGTGGTGATCAGCGGGCGCCGCAAGCCGCCGCTGGAGGACGTGGTGGCCGAGATCGCGGGCGCCGGCGGCCGGGCCGTCGCGCATCCCGGCGACGTGTCCCGCCCCGCGGACGCGCAGGAGCTGGCCCAGTGGACGCTCGCGCAGTTCGGCCAGGTGGATGTCCTCATCAACAATGCCGGGCACTCCAGCAAGGTGCGCAACCTCCGCTGGATCGGGCTGGAGGAGTGGGAGAAGGTGATGGCGGTCAACGTCACCGGCGCCTACCTCCTCACCCAGGCGGTGCTGCCGAGCATGATCGAGCGCGGCGGCGGCACCATCGTCACCGTCTCCTCCTACGCGGCCCTCCGCGCCCGGCCTCATCGGCGGGTCGGTGTACGGCGCCGCCAAGGCGGCCCAGCGCAACATGATGGGCCACGTGCACACGGTGCTGCGCGACAAGGGCATCCGCGCCACCACCATCATGCCCGCCGAGGTGGACACGCCCATCCTCGACAATCGCCCCCTCCCGCCGGACGCCGCCGCCCGTGCGACCATGATGCGATGCCGGAGGACGTGGCGAGGCCATCACTCCTCTGCGTCACCCTGCCCGCGCGCACGTGTGATCGAGGAGATCGTCATCAGCCCGACCCGCTCGCGCGACCAGAGCCAGGAGATCGCGGTGGCGCGGGACATGGGCGCGCCGCCGGGCGCGAAGTAGTGCCGGTCATTCGCCTCGGCATGGAAAGACCCTAGCGGTGGCCACCGCAGCGGTCGACGGGGCCCGCCTGCACTACGAGGTCGCCGGCGAGGGGTCCGCGCTGCTCCTCTCGCACGGCTTCGGGGCCACCGGGCGCATGTGGGACGGTCAGCGTGAGGCCTTCGCCGAGCGCTGGCGTGTGATCAGCTGGGACATGCGGGGTCACGGCGAGACGGAGAGCCCCGACGACCCGGCGCCAGTACTCCACCGACCACACCGTGGCCGACATGCGCGCGCTTCTCCTCGAGCTCGGAATCCGGCGTGCGATCATCGGCGGCCTCTCGCTGGGCGGCTACGTCTCCTCGCCTTCCATGCGGCGCATCCGGAGATGGTACGCGCGCTGGTGATCTGCGACTCGGGCCCCGGCTACCGGAACCCCGAGGCGCGGGCGGCGTGGAACGAGGCGCGCCTTTCGCCGAGCGGCGGAGCTCGAGAGCGGCAGGCTCGACGTGCTGGCGCGCTCGAGCCGGGAGATGCGCGACGCGGTCCGGCACCACCGCTCGGCGAAGTGGCTGGCGCACGCCGCGCGCGGCATGCTCGCCCAGCAGGACGGCCGCGTCATCGACACCCTGCCTGGGATCCGCGTGCCCACTCGTCATCGTGGGCGACCAGGACGAGCCCTTCCTCGCGCCCTGCCGATACATGGCGGGCAAGATCCCCGGCGCGCGGCTCGAGGTGATCGCGGGAGCCGGACACTCGGCCAATCTCGATCAGCCCGAGGCGTTCAATCGCGCCCTGGGCGACTTCCTCGCCGCGCTCCCGCCCGATCCCGCCTGACCCCGATGGCCGGCACGGCGTACCGCTTCGTATTGGTGGACTCGCCCAGACCCGGCGTGCGCCGCGTGACGCTGAACCGGCCCGAGAAGCGCAATGCGCTGAGCAATGAGCTGCGCGGCGAGCTCCTCGACGCGCTCCGCCGCGCCGACGGGGACGAGTCGGTGCGCGTGTCCATCGTGCGCGGGGCCGGCGTCTGCTTCTCCGCGGGCTATGACCTGGGCGCGGATCTCACCCAGGGGCGTCCCTATCCGACCGCGGGTGGCGACGGGCACTGGCCGCGCCACGTGGTGGACGGCTGGTTCCAGATCTGGGACCTCGCCAAGCCGGTGATCGCCCAGGTGCACGGCTATTGCCTGGCCGGCGGCAGTGAGCTGGCCGCCGCCTGTGATCTGGTCTACGTGGCGGAGGACGCGCAGATCGGCTACCCGCCGGTGCGCCTCATGAGCCCGCCCGATACCCAGTTCCACCCCTGGCTGGCGGGGATGCGGCACGCCATGGAGCTGATGCTCACCGGCGATCCGGTTTCCGGCGTCGAGGCGGCCCGCATCGGGCTGGCCAATCGCGCCTTTCCGGCGTCCCAGCTCGAGGCGCGCGTGCTCGAGATCGCGGAGCGGGTGGCGAAGATCCCCACCTCGCTGCAGCAGATCAACAAGCGCTCCGTCCATCGCGCGATGGAGATCATGGGCATGCGCGCGGCCATTCGGGCGGGAACCGAGCTCCAGGCGCTGGCCTTTCACCAGCCGGAGTCGGTGGACTATCGAAAGGAAGTGCGGGCCGACCTCAAGCGGGCGCTCGATCGGCGCGACGGGCGCTTCGGCGACTACCGGACCGCTGGGCGCGGGGCCAGGCGAGCCGCTGGGCGCGGGGCCAGGCGGGCCGCTGGACGCGGGGCCAGGCGGGCCGCTGGGGCCACGAGAACCGCGAAACCGACGATGGCCGGCGCGGCGAAACGCAGCACGAACGGACGAAAGGAGAAGGGCTCCTGATGGGACTCCTCGACGGCAAGACGGCGGTGGTGACGGGAGCGGGCCGCGGCATCGGGCGCGGCATCGCGATCGCGTTGGCGAAGGAAGGGGCCAAGGTCGTGGTCAACGACCTCGGCGCCGCGCTGGGCGGCGAGGGCACCGACAAGTCGCCCGCCCGAGCAGGTGGTGGACGAGATCGTCAAGGGCGGCGGCAAGGCGGTGCCGAACTTCGGCTCGGTGGCCGACTTCGCCCAGGCCACCGACTATGGTGGAGCAGGCGGTGCGCGAGCTGGGGCCGCGTCGACATCGTGGTGAACGTGGCCGGCATCCTCCGGGACCGGATGATCTTCAACATGAGCGGAGGAGGAGTGGGACATCGTCCTCGCCGTTCACCTCAAGGGGCACGTTCAACACCATCCGCGCCGCCTCCGTCCACATGCGGCAGGCCAGCAGGGCGGGCGCATCGTCAACATGTCCTCGGTTTCGGCGCTGGGCTCGCCCGGCCAGCCCAACTATGCCGCCGGCAAGGCGGGCATCCTCGGGCTCACCTGGTCCACCGCGCATGCGCATGGGCAAGTACGGGGTCACCGCCAATGCCATCCTGCCCAGCGGGGCCACCCGCATGATCGATTCCACGCCGCGCGGGCGCGAGGTGTTCGAGCAGACGGGCAAGTGGCCCAGCGAGCAGGCCAAGGGTACCGAGCGCGATCCCGACAACGTGGCCCCGCTGGTGGTGTTTCTCGCCAGCGACGCCGCCGCGCACGTCGAACGGCCAGGCCTTCCACTCCTTCGGCTACGGCTACACCCTCCTCGCCCAGCCCCAGGCCATCCGGCGCCTGGAGGCGGACCACCGCTTCGAGCCCGCGGAGCTGGTGAAGCTCTTCCCGGAGACGCTCGGCCACGACCTGCGCATGCCGCCCGCGATCGAATTCGGCAAGTCGCTGGACAAGCGCCCCGCGGGCGAATGGAAGGATCTGGGCAAGGGCGTGCGCGCCTGGCAGTCGAGCTTCGAGGAGAAATAGCCCCGCGCCCCGCCTTCTCCCGCACCCAGGGGACAGGGCGGGGCGAGCGGCGCTCGGTCAAGGCCCCTTGCGCGGCGTCGCGTCGGGCAGCGGCTCGTCGATGTCCGTCACCGTGAAGCCCACCACCAGCAAGACGGTGAAGTCGTCGAACTTCGAGCGCCCGGTTACGTCGGGGAGCGCCTCCACGAAGGATCGCTCCGCGGCGTCGAACACGTAGGCGCGAATATCCGCCCGGCCCCGGTTCCGCTCCCACGTGAAGATCGCGATCTCGGGAATCGGGATGGAGACCACCGGGACCTGGAAGGCGGGGATGCCCAGGAACGTCCGCCCGAGATCCGACCCCAGGGTCAGCAGATAGGCCTGCACGCGCAGCTCCGGGTGGTCGGCGCCAACCGCCACGCCGCGGGCGCGCATCCACGTCTCGAGATACTCGGCGGCGAACTTCTGGGCAAACTTCCGGTCGTCGAGCTGGGAAATGACCTCGAGCGCTACCCGGCGGTCCCGCAGTCGCGTCAGGTCGAGGCCGGCGGCGGCCCGCTCGAGGGCGCGGAACACGAGGAGCTGCCCGGTGGCGGACGGGGTCGTGGCCGAGAGATCGACGGAGGCCGCGCATCCGGCCAGCAGCAGCGCGGCGAGCGCCACGCTCATTCCACGGGCCCATCGGGGTCATGAGCACCGATAAGTCCTCACCGACTTTCCCCGCTTCCCCGCGGGGCATGATGGAGGGATTATAAGCGCAGGAGGAAACGCCATGACCCGCATCGTGGTCGTCGTCGCCCTGGTGGCAATGATCGTGGGGGCACCGCGGGCTATCTCTGGTGGGGCGTGCCCGCGGGCAGCAGTCCGGCGAGCTGGAGCAGGCCCGCCACCGCGCGGAGGCGGCGGCCGAGGCGCTCGCGAAGGCGCGCGAGGAGCTTCAGGCCACCCGGGGCGATCTGGAGCGCGAGCGCGGCATGCGCGCACGCCTCGAGCAGGTGGTGACCGAACGAACGAAGTGACGCTCAGGCGCCGAAGAGCACCCGGGTGCCGGTGGAGGGCATCACCAGCTTGGCCGGCAAGTCACGCTGGACCGCGAAGATGGTGTTGAGCCCGGTGCAGTGCATCGGAATGATGTAGTCGGGGTTGATGGTCTTGAAGGCGGCCACCGTCCGGGCCACCACCTCATCGGGGGCGGGAGCGAGATGAAAGCCGCCCACGATGGCGTGGACCTTGTCGATGCCGGTGGCCTTCTGCACCTGCCGCACCGAGTTGATCACGCCCGGCATGCCCGCAGGACGTGATCACCACCAGCCCGCGGTCCCGCACGTGGAAGGCGGTGGCGTGCTCTCCCTGGAAGGTGTCGGGCACCAGCTCGCCCGGCCTGGCCACCACCTGGGTGAGGCCGAAAGTGTGTGACCGCGCAGGCCGAGTCCATCGGCCCGGCGAGGAGCCGCGCCGCCGCGGGCGGCCGCTCGAAGTCGGTGACGCCGGGCGATCTGGCCCGAGGTGAAGGCATGGCCCGCCACCACCGTCGGCTGCTCGGCGAGCGCGACCCGCAGCCCTGGGCCTCCAGCGCCGGCGCGTCGAGCCGCCCCTGGTCGACGTTCCCGGCGTTGGTCACGATGACGCGCTGGCAGAATGTATCTTCGCCGCCCGCGTGCACCGTGGTGCCGGTCCTGAACTTCTCCTGCCCTACCCGCGCCAGCGTCGGCAGCGCGCCGTAGTGGTCCATGTGGCCATGGCTCAGGATGAGGGCATCCGCCGCGTAGGGATCCACCTTGAGCGACTTGTAGTTGTTGAAGAGGTTGATGTCGGTGAGGCTGAAGTCGAGCAGGATCTGCCGCTGCTCCGCGCCGCGATGCGACTCGATGTGATACGCGAGCCCGTGCTCGGCGAGCAGCGGCGCGGGTCCCACCGGAGTCCGCTGCACGGTGATGGTGTCGAGGCGTCCCGCCTTGGCGAAGATGTCGTAGATATTGTCCACGACATTGGTGAGGACCAGCCGGTCCACGGTGGGCACGGAGCCGATCTGAGCCGAGGCGGTCCGCGTGCCGAGTCGCGCGAGCCCTCCGAGGGCGAAGGTCCCGCTAGCGACGAGGCCGAGCTTGAGCAGCTGTCGACGGTCCATGGTCAGATCCTTTCGCTACGCGTCACGAGCGCATCAGGGTGCAGAGACACGGTATCACTATCCGGACCCGCGATGCCGAGGTGGGCGCGCAGCGCCACCACGTCGCCGATGACCGCGGTGACGGGTGGCGGGAGCGGAATGGGCCCGGCGAGCGCGGCGAGAGCGCGTCGAGTGTCGAGACGACGGTCTCCTGCTCGGGCGTGGTGCCGCGATGGATGAGGGCTACCGGCGTGTCGCCGGGACGGCCCCGCGCGATCAGGGTCCGCGCGATACCCGGCAGCGACTCCGTTCCCCATCAGCACCACCAGCGTGTCCACCGCGTGGGCCAGCGCGTTCCAGTCCACCGTCGGCTCGCCCTTGGCGGGATCCTCGTGGCCCGTGATGACCGCGAAGGACGCGGCGACGCCGCGGTGGGTGACCGGAATGCCGGCCGCGGCGGGCGCGGCCAGGGCCGAGCTCACGCCGGGCACCACCTCGCAGGGAATCCCCGCCGCGGCCAGAGCTTCGCCGCCTCGCCGCCGCGGCCGAACACGAATGGATCGCCGCCCTTGAGCCGGACCACCCGGAGCCCCTGCCGCGCCAGGCCCACGAGGATGGCGTTGATCTCGGGCTGGGACACTTCAGTGGCCCCCGCGCGCTTGCCGACATAGACACGCTCGGCTGCCGCCGGCGCCTCGTCGAGCAGCGCCGGCGCCGCGAGGCGATCGTAGACCAGTGCCTCGGCGGCGCGGAGCAGCCGGAGCCCGCGCACCGTCATGAGGTCCGGGTCGCCGGGGCCCGCGCCCACCAGCGCCACGCGCCCCATCGCCTCCACACGCTTTCGCCGGCATCACGCGCCCTCGAGCCGGGCGCGGAGGCGCGTGCCGGCGCCGGGCTCCCGGTCGACCACAGGGGCGCCTCGACAGGGCGCGCAGCTCGTCCTCCAGCGCGATGCGCCAGCGCTCCGCGGTCACCGGCGCACCCCGCTCGCGTGGAGCTCGCGGCGCACCTCGGCCACCGCCTCCACGAACGCGCCGAAGTCCGCCGGGAAATAGCGCTCCAGCTCGTCACGCACGGCCCGCGTGAGCGCGGGCTCGCCCCGCCGCTGGACACCGCCACCGCGAGGGAGCCGCGCCGGAGCACGGCGGGCAGAAGAAAATCGCAGTGCTCCGCGTCGTCGGCGGCATTGACCCACACGCCGCGCGCCCGGCCTTCGAGCGCATGGCCCGGCTCACCGCCCGGTCGCCGGTGGCCGCGAAGGCCAGCGCCGCTCCAGCGAGATCGCCCAGGGCGTACTCGCGCGCCTCATGCGCCAGATGGCCCTCCGCCGCGAGGGTGGCCAGCGCCGGCGTGAGCGTCGGGCTCACCACGGTGACCCGCGCGCCCGCGGCGAGCAGCCCGCGCACCTTGGTCTCGGCCACGGGACCGCCCCCACCACCAGGCAGGGGCGATCCGCGAGATCGAGATAGATCGGATAGTGCCTGCTCACCGGTCCGGCTGCGGAGTCAGCCGCAGGTAAGGCTTGAGGGCCTTCCAGCCCTTCGGGAACTCGCCCCGGGCCTCCTCGTCCGTCACCGCGGGCACGATGATCACGTCCTCGAGGACCACTCCAGCTCTCGCCGGCCCAGCGATGGAAGTCGATGGGACCTGCGGTGGTGTCGGCGGAGAAATCGGGGGCGGTGTCGCCCAATCTCTGGCTCATGGTTGGCTCCGACTATTCGAGGTGGTGAGGGGTGGCGGCCACGGGAAGGTCGCGGGCGACGGCTCCGACCGCCCTGCCGGCCAGGAGCGCCCGCAGGTCGTCGTGCTGCGCGTGGCCGCGAAGTCCCGGAAGCTCTGGCCGGGCTCGCGCCGATCCAGGTACGCGCGGAGCAAGCGCTCGAGCGCGGCGGGCGTCTCACGCGCCGGGACGCGGAAGCCCACCGGGCGGGCGACGGAGGCGTCACGGCCCAGCCCCCGCCTACGCAGACGTAGTACGCATCCTCGAGGCCGGCCGGGCCCTTCACCTTCTTGCCCTCCAACCCGATGTCGGCGATCCAGTGCTGGCCACAGGAGTTCGGGCAGCCCGTCACGTGGATCTTCACGTGTCGGTCGAAGCCCGGCAGGCGGCTCTCCAGCTCCTCGACCAGCTGCCGCGCGAAGCCCTTGGTCTCGGTGAGCGCGATCTTGCAGAATTCCGTGCCGGTGCAGGCCACGGTGCGCGCGCCGGAACGGCGAGGCGACGAGCGTGAGCCCGACGGCCCCGCGGCCTCCGCGCGCCAGCCGCCACCGTCCGCTCGCGCGGGACGTCGAGGATCACCAGATTCTGCATGTGGGTGGTACGCAGCGTGCCGGAGCCAAAGCGCTCGGCGAGATCGGCGGCGGCCCGCATCGTGTCCGGATCGAGGCGGCCGCGCAGGATGGCGAAGCCCGCATAGACCAGGCCCGGCTGCCGCTGCCGGTGCAGGCCCACGTGATCGCGGTACACCTCCTCGGGCGGCGACTCGGGAACCGCCGATTCCAGGCCATGGCCCAGACGCGCCTCGATCTCGGCGCGGGAACCGCTCCGCTGTCCACCCGTGACGCAGAGCAATACGTAACTGAACGAAGTAATACT